>OBSA01000018.1_pt1 | contig 80191 bp, 71 predicted proteins | sample 1501291 | NCBI WGS metagenome assembly OBSA01 (sample SAMEA3360679, study PRJEB22359) | human gut metagenome | biome: ENVO:urban biome; feature: ENVO:human-associated habitat; material: ENVO:feces | place: Bangladesh | collected 2011 | reverse complement strand
GCAGGGCTTGATTTGATTGATTTCTATGTTCTTCCGCATTATCTTACAGCACCATTTAAGAAAGTTACCGAGAAAATAATGACTGAGTTTTCGGATTTGAATCTATGCCCAATTAACAACCGTCAGGGAATTGTAATTGATGGTGAAGGTTCAAAGGTTATTTGCAAAGACTAATTTGAAAATTCCAGTTTAACGAACAGGAGATGATGAGCGCATGAAAATCCTACATGAACTTTCGTGGCTATGGGAAACGCTGGGTATTGCACTTTTTGCTGCTGCATTTGTGAGCGCGAATGGCACAAAAATCAGCTGGTCGCTCAGCACGAGGACGGCTCGGCTCTTCTGAAATTCAGCTCGAACCAGAAGCAGATGGTGTTCTCCTGGGCGATGGGCTTCGGCGATTCCGTCACAGTGATAAAGCCTGAAAGATTGCGGGAAGAGATTCGGGAGGAATGCCGGAAGATGGCGGGGAAGTATGGGGGGGGGGAGATGAAAGTTAGAAATCTATAAAACCTGCTTAGTTCATACTATAATTGCAATATAAAAAAGAGGTTTTGCTTAAAATTAACAAGGGAGTCCTATCAACTGATGAAAATTATACATTAAGAATATCTCCGTGGTACAGAAAAAGCGGAAGAGGATGGCAAATAGTTTAAATGTTCCGTTTTTTAAGAAACTTTTATATAAGAATTTTTTATATGTCATTCTGATAAAGTTTATGATATGATATGTCATTGGTAGAAAGTTATGATAGCACATCCTTTTGTAAAATGGGCGGGCGGAAAAACTCAGCTCCTTCCTGAAATTAGAACTAAATATCCTCAAACAGTAATAAAATATTGTGAGCCTTTTGTCGGCGGTGGAGCTGTGCTGTTTGACGTTTTACAAACTTTTCATCCTAATGAAGTTCTTATTAATGACATGAATGCAGAATTGATAAATATTTATCAGCAAATAAAAAGCAATTGCAACCTTTTGATAGAACAACTTTCTGAACTTCAACAGAACTATAAAAGTCAGTCTTTGGAAAAAAATAAAATTCTTTTTTATGAAAAACGCCTTCGCTACAACGAACTAAAAATAAACAGAAACGACGCTGAAAATCTTGAAAAAGCCGCGCTCTTTATTTTTTTGAACAAAACCTGTTTCAACGGACTTTACCGCGTGAACAAAAGAGGCGAATTCAATGTTCCGTTCAACAATGCAAAAAATCCGCTTATTTGTGATGAAGAAAATCTAAGAGCGTGTTCAGAGCTTTTGCAGAATGTGCAGCTGAAAACTGGCGATTATTCCGACTGTAAGGATTTTATTGATTCAGAAACTTTCGTTTATCTTGATCCGCCGTATCGACCGCTAACGCAAACTTCTGCGTTTACGTCGTATTCAGAAAATAAGGGCGTGCCGGCTAAAGCCGTCGGGCTTTCCGCACTTCGCTCACGCTCATTCCGCCGCAACCTTTGGTTGCTCTGGAACTTCGGTGCTACAATCCCTCACGCAGAAATTATATAAATAAAGGTAAAATCCATGAAACAATATGAAGCAGTAATTCAAACCTTGGAAAAACTTGGCGGAGCTGCAACTCTAGGACAATTAAATCAGGAAGTATTTAAAATAAAAGATTGCGAATGGAAATCAAAAACTCCTTTTGCCTCAATCCGCCGGATTGTTCAAGAAAATCCAAATATCTATAAAATCAAACCTGGACTTTGGGCTTTAAAATCTTATCAAAAAGAACTTGAACAAAAGGGAATTATAGTTGAGACCGAAAAAAATAAAGATTCAAAAATTGTTCAAGAATTTACACATTCATATTATCAAGGACTTTTGGTGACTATCGGCAATTTGAGAAATAAGAAAACTTTTGTTCCTAATCAAGATAAGTCAAAAATGTTTCTTAATGAAAGGCTTGGTGATTTGCGAACATTGCAAGAACAACCAGCTTATTCTTATGAAAAGTTTACGCAAAGAAGCTCGACTATTGATGTAATTTGGTTTAACGAAAGAGAAATGCCGGAAGATTTTTTTGAAGTTGAGCATTCAACAGACATTCAAAACTCCCTTACAAAATTTTCAGACTTGCAGGATTTTTATACAAATATGTATATTGTTGCAGATGAAAGGCGTCATGCTGAATATGACAAGAAGTTGGGCTATACAGCATTTGATAAGATTAGAAAAGATAAAAGAGTAAAATTTTTAAGCTATGACAAAATTGAAAAACTGTACAAGCTCGAAATAGAAAAAAAAGAACTGGATTTAATTTTGTAGTTGATCAAAATTAAAATTCGATCAATATTTTGGTATGAACGAATATATGTTTTATACCTTTGAAGGATTTACACAATCTCCAAATAAAACTGACTGTGAGAATTTGCAGATAGTTGGTTTTGAGAAAGCTGAAAACTTGGAAATTGCAAAAAAGTGTCTTCTTGCGAATAATGACTGGATTTCAAAACATGGCTTTGACAAGAAAAAAATCCTTTCAAAGAGAATTTTGACAGAAGAAACACTAAATTCAGTAAAAAGTGTTGTCAATTATTTTTGGAGTAATGAAGAAAAAAAATATGAGGAATGCCTTGCGACAAATAGGGATGTTGATAATCACATTTTTAAGCATTTGAGAAAACTTAAATTGATAACAAGTGATAATCAAAAAATACTGAATCTATACACAGTTTTAAATTTGATAGAAGAATTAATAATAACTCTTCAGCAATTCAGATTTGATGAAGATGATCTTGATGAAGATATTTTATATGATGTAATGCATTTATCTTATGATATATTAAGTTTTGACCTCTCTTGTTTAAAATTAAAAAGTGAAGATATTGCTTATTACAGGAAGCCGTTTATAGATATCTTTGAAAGAATAAGGTCCATCATACATAATTATTGCGAATTGTCCGATGCGGATAATATTTTCATAAAAAATTCTATCGGTAAATTGCTTATAATAATTGAAAAACTAAAAAATATATGATTTTCGCTGACCCGCCTTATTTTCTTTCCAATGGAGGAATTTCTGTTCAGTCCGGGAAGCAGGTGAGCGTGAACAAGGGCGACTGGGATAAATCTCAAGGTTTTGAAAAGGACAATGAGTTCAATCGAAAATGGCTTTCTGCCTGTCGCTCGCATTTGAAGGACGACGGCACAATCTGGATTTCGGGAACTTACCACAACATTTTTTCGGTTGCGCAGATGCTGAATGAACTGGATTTTCGTGTTTTGAATTGCGTCACCTGGGCAAAGACGAATCCGCCGCCGAATCTTTCGTGCCGTTTTTTCACTCATTCAACTGAGTTTATCTTGTGGGCTAGAAAAAGCAAAAAAGTTCCGCATTATTTCAACTACGAGCTGATGAAGAAAATCAACGGTGGAACCCAGATGCGCGACTTGTGGACTCTGCCTGCAATTGCGAAGTGGGAAAAATCCTGCGGAAAACATCCGACCCAAAAAACGCTTCCGCTCCTTGCGCGGATTATTCTTGCCTCCACAAAAGAAAATGCCTGGATTTTAGATCCGTTTACAGGAAGCTCCACAACAGGAATTGCCGCCTCTCTTTTGAACCGCCGTTTTTTGGGAATCGACCGTGAAACTGAATTTCTGAAACTTTCAAAGGCGCGGCGCGAGGAAATTGAAAATCCGCAGATTCGGCAGAACTACCGCGGGAAAATTCTGAAATATTCCGACAAGCCGTTGAAAGAAATTTTAGAGATTCATGAAAATGCTTCGTATTTTGGAATAGATTTGCCGTTTTGAAGTTCTGAAAATAAAACTGGTATGCTAATTTCAAAAGTTTTTGCTTCATTGAATTTTTTGGAAAATTACGTTAGATTTTTTTTGTTGCGCTGACAGGCGGGATGAAAACAGGAAATTCAATTGAAGAAATTACAGACATCGCACGAAGAAACAGTTAGACTTGACTACATTTTGAGCCAGATTGACGCGGTTTACCACAAGGCGAGCGTAAAAAGTTCGCTTTCAGACAGCGAATCCTGGATTTCCGTATTCAAGGAAAGCGCTGTCAAGCTCAAGTTTTGCCTTTCCGCTGTCAATCAATTTCATAGTTGCCTGATCTATTCACCAGCTCCAGGTGGTCTCCATAGTGCCTATGCAGTGACTTTAAGTCCATAATCATCACATAAAATACTCTGCCATTGTGCACAGAATCCACTATCCTGCCATGGTCGAGCACTGAAATATATGTGCCGTCTGCTTTTCGCATATGAAAGAAAATATAATCATTTGAGTGTCCTCCGTTAATCTGCGACCATATGCTTTTTTGACAGCTTTCCTGTTCATCCGGGCGTATCAGATTGCAGAAGCTCTTACCTGTATATGCAAGCAGCTCGTCCATATTTTTACAGCCTGTAAGCCGAAGCAGCTCACTGTTTGCAAGCAGAATCTCATCATTTTCTTTATCTGCTCTGTAAACAATAAAAGCTCCCGGCAAATTATCAATAATATCCTTCATTATAAAACCAAGCTTTGCGCGACTCTTTACTTGATCACACTTATAGTATTCCATGCAGCCGTTCTTCCCATGCATTTTCACCCCATAAAGTGCCATATCCGCACACCGCATGAGCTGTGAACGGTCATCAGCCAAAACAGGATACTCCGCAAAGCCCAGCGAAATGGTAAATGTATGCGCTTCACCTTTACAATAAAATTTCCTGGTTTCTTCTGTAAACTTCTTAAGAAAAGGCTTAACCTCCGCAACCGTGCAATCCGGCATGAAAATGCTAAACTCATCGCCCCCGTTTCTGCCGAGTATGGCATCCTTTGAAAAATATTGCTTCATGCTCTCTGCAAGCTTCTTAAGTACACTATCGCCCGCCGCATGTCCATACATATCGTTTATAAGCTTAAAATCATCAATATCAAGCATTGCCACAACACAATGCTTTTGCGGATTCTTTCTCATATATTGCTCAACCTGATCATCAAAGCCGCGCCTGTTGTAGATACCGGTCAGTGCGTCAGTCACAGCAAGTCTCTTGAAATTCTTCCTGTTTTCATTGATGAAAATCAATGCTGCTGTAAGCCCTGTCAAAAGCAGGACTATAATTACACCTCCGATAAACATGTATATCAGGTATTTATTATTATAAAACCCACTCTTGGGTAAAATCTCAAGCCTCCACTTGTCTCCATGCACGTCGAAGTCATATATCACCGGATCGTTCAACTCTTTCTTTGAACCATAAACCCACTCATACATATCATCCCACGGCGAAACACACTTCTGCAGACTGTACTTATATCCAAAATTAGAAAGAGCCTCTACAGAATTAGAAAAAATTTCCGGAACCTTCAGTATAACAATTGTGAAGCCCCAAAAGCTCTTTTTACCATTTTCATCCTTCAAATAAACCGGATTGCGCACTGCTATACCATATCCGCCCTGCTTCAGCTCAAATGGTCCCTGCATAATTACAGTGTCATTATCCCTCGCATAGCGCGAAATCTCTCCCCTGTCACTATCATTTATCAGATCTATCTTGCCGGATTCATTCACATCCTCTGGATATATTTCATTTACAACTCCATTCGGTGCTATCTGTATACTCTGAATCGAATCGTCCATCATATTTGCTGCAACATCATAAAATTTATTAATATTTCCATCACCACTTATGACAACCTGCTTTAAGGTATCGGTAACTCCTATTCCCTCCATAAGCTCGCCATTTATATGCTCCGCATATGTCATCGCATTGAGCTTTGCATTTGTCCTGTTCTGCTGTTCCTGACTCTCGCCAACTACATATATTTCGCCGATTAACGCACACATACCCAATATAAATACCACTGCCGGAATAATGAATCTCTTTTTTAGCTTTTTCATTTGTATTCCTCTCTAAAATCAATGTCTATCTGTTCCATATGTTTTTAATATTATAGCTCTACGATAAGAAAATATCTATGAATTACATAAATTTCCAACACTTCAAACCCATAAGCAAAACTGAAAGAAGCCTCTACTTTTATGATATCCTGTAAATCTACTTAGTTCATATCAATATTTTTCAGTTGTTCAATATACTGAAATACTTTTTTGTCACTCTTTGATTTTTTATACCAGTCAATACCTATCATTATAATTTCAACAATAATAACTGTAGTTCTTATCGATGAATCCGGAGAAAATAAATAAGATACAACAATTCCTGTTCCAGCGCCTGTTCAACACCGTCTTATAGAGGATACTAACATGACAAACAAAGGCAAAGCACTGGCACTCATTAACACATTTGCAACTGGTGATACAGATGTAGCAAAAAAATTTACTGGCTGAAGGATATATTCAGCACAACACAGGAATTGCTGATGGGCTTTCCGGACTCGGAGCAGCTCTTGAAGCTCTTGGCAAACAGGGCGTTCAGATGATTTATGATCAAACTTATCAGATACTTGCAGACGGAAATTACGGTCTTGCAGTAAGTGAAGGCTCTTTTGGTGGTGCTCATACAAGTTACTACGATCTTTTCCGAGTTGAAAACGGCAAAATCGTCGAGCATTTCAATTAGTTCACCATATCACTTTTATTTTGTGTTATACTGTTTTATAGGATTTTCTTGGCTAACATTACTGGAGTGCATTTGGGGAATGTTAAGATAATTGTTGCTTTTAGTGAAGCATAATCTGGATTATTTAAAATGTCTTCTGTCACAGATCCGCCGCTTTTATTCGACTTTGGTTCACCGTTTATAACAATCACATCCGGATTTTCAAGAAAGGGACGGAATGAAGTCTCACTTATTTGGTGTAAAAACTTGCAAATCCATCTTCTTTCCGTCAATATTATGGAAAGGGAAGAAGGTATGTTTCAAACGATTATTAGTACAATAAGTTCTTTTATGTATAGCAAACTACTGGTTATTATACTGATTGGTGCGGGAGTGTATTTTACAGTCCGTACAAGATTTCCACAGGTAAGATTATTTAAGAGAGCTTGTGGATCCGTAATGGAAAAGCCAGAGGATAAAGAGGCGATTTCCTCTTTTCAGGCACTTATGGTTTCAACAGCATCCCGTGTGGGAACGGGAAATATTGTCGGGGTTTCATCGGCAATTTGTATAGGGGGATTTGGTTCTGTATTCTGGATGTGGGTGATTGCGATTATCGGAAGTGCATCTGCTCTGATCGAGAGTACATTGGCACAGATTTATAAGAAAAGAGGGGAAGACGGAAGCTGTTATGGGGGACCGGCTTACTATATTGAAGCGGCACTTCATTGTCGCCCGCTGGCAATTGTTTTCTGCGTTGCAATGATTTTAACATACGCATTTGGATTTAATATGCTGGCATCTTATAATCTGCAGTCTACATTTTCAGTATTTTCTTTTTATAATGCAGAGATGAGTCCATGGATCATCGGTGGAATTTTGGCAGTGCTGACAGGATGGTGTCTGCTTGGCGGCGGCTCACGTATCGTAAAAGTAACGTCAATGGTTGTGCCAGTAATGGGGATTGCGTATATCGGAATTTCACTTTTGGTAGTAATTATTAATATTCAGAATGTGCCGGCAATGTTTGTGCGCATTTTTGAAGAAGCATTTGATTTTAGAGCAATTTTTGGAGCATTTTCCGGTTCAGCCATGATGCAGGGAATCCGCCGGGGACTCTATTCCAATGAGGCAGGTATCGGTTCTGCTCCGAATGCATCTGCTTCAGCAAATGTCAGCCATCCGGTAAAACAGGGGCTGGTACAGATGTTGGCTGTATTTATTGATACTTTGTTGCTTTGTACAGCAACAGCAATGATGTGTATGTCATCTGGGATTGACCCGGCAAAAGAATTGCAGGGAGCACCATGGGTGCAGGCATCTCTGCAAGAATCACTTGGTTCTTTCGGTCCGGTCTTTATTACAGTTGCAATGGTATTTTTTGCATTTACAACTCTGCTCGGAAACTGTTTTTATTGTGACAATCTTTTAATATATATTCACAAAAAACAGCCGGGAAAAGCTTTTATGAAAGGATTCAGACTGGTATCGGCACTTGCAATCTTTCTGGGAGCAGGAATGGAGATGTCTCTTTTGTGGGATCTTTCCGATGTATTGATGGGGGTTATGGCGCTCATTAACATTCCGGTTATCCTGATTTTATCAGAGATTGCATTTAAAGCGGTTCAAGATTATGAAGCACAGTTAAAGAAAGGACTTAACCCTGTTTTTAAAAGCGCAGACATCGGGCTTAGTCAAAAAACAGATTTCTGGAGAAATTATTGTAATATAGACTAAATATGATTCAGGAAATGCCGGAAGAATTTAATAAAGTGTTAGAGGTACAGAGTTCATGGCAGAAGTAATAAATGGAATCCTTATTCGTGAGGTGGAAACAAAGAACATCATGACCAAGTCTAGTCTGCCGGTAGGCGGTTACTCGGTCAATCCCTATGTGGGCTGTACACATGCCTGTAAGTATTGCTATGCTTCTTTTATGAAGCGCTTTACCGGACACAAGGAGGAATGGGGCACTTTCCTTGACGTGAAGCATTGGCCGGAAATTAAAAATCCGAAGAAATATGCCGGACAGCGGGTGGTCATCGGTTCTGTGACGGATGGATACAATCCACAGGAAGAGCAATTCGGGAATACCAGAAAACTTCTGAAGCAGCTGATTGGCAGTGACGCAGATATTCTGATCTGCACAAAGTCCGATCTTGTGGTGCGGGATATTGATCTGCTGAAGAAGCTTGGACGTGTAACCGTTTCATGGTCGATCAACACACTGGATGAAAATTTCAAGAACGATATGGATTCTGCTTCGAGCATTGAGCGTCGTATCGCTGCTATGAAGCTGGTATATGAAGCAGGTATTCGTACAGTCTGTTTCGTATCCCCGGTATTCCCAGGTATCACGGACTTTGAAGCCATCTTTGAGCGGGTAAAGGATCAGTGCGATCTGTTCTGGCTTGAAAACCTCAATCTTCGGGGCGATTTCAAGAAGACGATTATGGATTATATCGCCGGAAAACATCCTGATCTTGTGCCGCTTTACGATGAGATCTATAACAAGCATAACCGCAGCTACTTTGAAGCGCTTGAAGTAAAAGCTGCGGAAATGGCTAAGAAGTGTGATTGTGCCTTTGTGGATAATGAAATGCCTTATGGCAGAGTCCCGCAGGGACATCCAGTGATCGTAGATTATTTCTATCATGAGGAAATCCGAGGGACAGAGAATACAGGAAAAAGAAACCGTTAAACAGAAATTGACCGGGTTCTTTGAACGAGGGAGACTCCTTGGCCTATAGATGTGGTGTGACACATCGTATTGGGTTATTATCCTGTCACGTTTCGCTCAGATAACGTAGCTTTTCTACGAAAAGAAAAATTAAATTTGTAAAGAAATCAGTAGTGGAGTGATACAATAAAATGTAACTGCGATTTTGGAAAATCTATAAAATCCGCTTATTTCCTGCATTTCATTTGATGGCGGTGCATGGCTACAGCCGGCTTATTGCGCAGATGGAAAACATGGACGGGCATACGCTTTTTATAACGGAAGTTGCGGCGTATGTACTTTATCGTGAACGTTATGGAAGGCTACTGCAAGCGTGAGTCAGTTCCGGCGATGAAAGCAAACGTGTTCAAGACCGCAAGTGGAAAATATCTTTTGGAGCAGATGTTTGAAAAGTCTTTCCCCAATTAAAAATTTTCCTTTCAGAATGACTGTTTTTTTAGTATATTTTAAGTATCTTAAAAAACTATATCGGGGGAAAAATGTCTAGTCCGCAAATCCAAAATGCCTTGCAAACTGTAAATCGCCTTGTTCCGCTTGTGGAAGATGCAGAACGTCATTTTAAAAGCGCGCGCAACTGGAGTTTTCTTGATGTTTTAGGCGGCGGCTTTCTGACTGATTTGGTTAAATACCACAAGTTGAACAAAGCCAGCGATTCCATGAACGAAATAAATTATCTTATGCAAAAATTGAGCCGTGAACTTGGAAGCCTTGAAATTCCTGACGATTACAGAATGCAGCTCGGCGGCTTTCTGACATTCGCCGATTTCTTCTTTGACGGCGTTTTCGTGGACGCATATATGACTTCAAAAATCATGAACAGCCTTGACGAAGTGCAAAAACTTAAAGAAAGGCTTTATATTTTGAAGTCAAAACTGGAACAGATGTAAAAAAATTGAACAGAAACATGACAAATGTTTAAAGCCTCAAAACTAATAAAAAATCTAATATTTCTTCTGCTCTTTATTCCTTTAGTTTCTGCCCATGCGGAAGGGCAATCTCTTGCAGAACCGCAAAAGCCGGGGCAATCACAGGAAATTCAAACTCCCAGCCAAGAAATTCCGCCTCTTCAGCAAAAACAAAAAATCTCATTTTTCAATTCCCAGAATTTCAACTTCAAAGAAAAACGGATTTTTTCCCTGGATACAGCGTATCTTCTTTCCGGCTTAAAAAATAACGGCTGGGGCTTGGGGCTTGGCTACGAGCAGCTTGTGCTTCCGTTCCTTTCCATAAAAAGCGATTTTTCCCACGTGACAATTTTCCCCACAAGTTACGACCTAACCATAACAACAGTCGGAATTTCTCTGAACGCATTTTATTATCCACTCAATAAAGGTCTTAATTTTCTTTACGTCGGGTTCGGCTGCAGAACAGATTTTCTTATGTACTCAGGCGACGACGTTCCGTCCGACCACAAAAAGGACTCTTTAATTCGACTTGCCCCAAAAATCGGCTGGAAACAAAGCATTTACGACTACGTCCTTGTCGATATTTATTACAGCTACCGTTTTTCTGTTTTTTCCAGCGACTTGCCAGATTCAGTCGCAGACATCAAAAGCAACGGAAACGGATTCGGCGTAAAGTTAAAATTCAACCTTCAAAAAATATTCAAGGCAGTTTTCAGAAGATAGAATTCTGGGGCATCCGGCAAAAAGTTGCTGCCAGGCTTTTTACAGATTTTCTTTAAAAACTCGTATAATATAGAAGAAAAACTTATTAAAAATGTTGAAGACGCAGCTCCGCTTGTTCTGAAAGATTTGGTTCAATGCGAAGAGGGAAAAACTGAAATCACAGTCTTCGGAGTTCCGCACATTTTGGAAGCCGGCCAGATAATTGTAAAGCAAAAAAATGTTTCACATTCGCTGAAGGCGCTTACAAAATTAAAAATTAAAGATGATTTTGACGGTTGTAAAATAACAGCTTATTATGCAAGGTTGACAAAGTATCAATTTGCATTAAAATAAATCTATGCTAAATAGAAGATTTTTGCTGGCATCCTTGTTGATTTCTTTGTTTTCCTTTGGATTTTTAGTTTCATGTGATTCGGTTTCATGCGATTCAGTTTCATGGGCAGAGGAAAACTCTGAATATATAAATTCAATAACATCAGAAGAATTTCAGTCCGTGGAGGAACAAAAGCTTGCGGATGAAGCCTGTGCTCCGACAAACGGTTTCTATAATTGCGGTTTTTATGATATGAAAATTCTGGTTGCAATCAATAAATACATAAAACAAAGACGCCCGGATTCCATCATGTACTATGATTCGGATTTGCATGAAATCTGCAAAACTCATTCAAAAAAAATGGCAAATAAAAAGCAGATTTTTAATATAAATGTGAAAAAAATATCTGCTGGCTATAAATTCGTTGCTCAAAATGTTGCTTTTAGCAAGATTATGACTATGGATGATGCTGCAGCCGATGAAATTGTAAATCTTTGGGCTTCAAATTCCCGAACCAGAAAAAATCTTGAAAATCCAGATGTGAATTATTATGCTGTCAGCAGTGTAAATAAGTCTGGAGCAAATAATGTCAGCGACGGTTGTTATTACACTTTGATTCTTGCAAAAAAATGATAGAACGCGGGCTTTGTTGTAAAAACCATGGAACACAAAATAAAGGGCTTTGTCTCCAAAAATGCCCCAGGCGACAGCGACTCTGTAGCAGAGGATGAGCCAGAGTACAAACCATGACATATAGACTGATTTATACATCATCGTTCAAAAAAGATGTTCGTCTTGCAGAAAAGAGACATCTTGACATGAATGCTCTTGCAGAAGTTTTGGAATGGCTGAAAAGCGGCAAAAAGCTCCCCGAAAAATACTGCGACCACCAGCTGAAAGGGAAACTGAAGAAATTCCGGGAGCTGCACATTCAGCCGGACTGGATTCTGGTCTACATAAAGAACAAGACGGAACTGATTCTTACGCTTTCACGCACCGGAACTCATGCTGATTTATTGAGAATATGATATGCAAATAAAATATAAATATTTTATTCAATTTCGTTTACAGGAATAAATTTGCCTTGTTCAATATTAAACACGTCCCATTTTATTCCTTGCTTTTGACTGGAAATTTTGAATGTTTGCAAAAATTTATTGTCCGCATAGATTCTGACTTTTGCTCCTGATTTTGAGAGGCTAAGACTGTTTGAATCGTTTCGGTTTGTCCAATTGAACACAAAATATTTATAAGTTGAATTTATATCAAGTTCCGTTATTGTAATTGTTTCTGGACCAAAACTGTCCATGTCATCTTTGTCAAGCCAAACTGTTTTATCATCGCTTTTTCTTTTGTCGCGAAATGAAATGTGATAAGAATTTTCTTTTATCAAATGCGCATCCAAATCTTTGGGAGTTTTTCCCCAGTCAAGAATTATTTTTATACATTTGTAATCTACTTTTTTAGGAACAGAATATTTGTAGAAAAAAATGCTTTCTCCAAAGACTTCAAATTTTTCAGTTGTAGGAACATACTCATCATGAATTATTGCAAAATCATAAATTCCATCTGCAAGTGCGGGAAATGACGCGATTCCATTATTGTCAGTTTTAAAAGCGCCGACATTTGAAATATCAACCGTTGCCTCTTGGACAGGTTTTCCTGTGTCGCAGTCAGTAATCCAAAGCGACAGAAGTCCGTCAAATTCTAGTTCCGCAATTTTTTGCTGAATCCTCGCCTTATAAACAGAATCATTTTCAGCGTGCAAAACAGAAAACACAGACATAACAAGCAAAATTAAAAAAGATTTTTTCATAAAAACTCCTGTAAGATTTATTTTTTTTCAGCTATTGCAAGTGAATAGAAAGTTGAACCGTCAGGCTCAATCCATCTGTCGATAATATAGAATCCATATAATTCAGATTGAGACAGATTCAAATCTCCGCCTGAAATTTTTTCTGAATTTAGAGATTTATAGGACGAACTCGTAATATTTTCATAATAAAATGAAGATAAAAAAGCATTTTTTTCAATGGAAATTTGCTGAACTGCCGCAACATCCGCAACAAGCATCGATTTATATGGAACAGAATATTTTGCAGACATTCCCACGCCAACATAAAATCCGTCTATTTTTGGAATATTGTAAATCCATTCTGGCCGTTCGCCAAAATTTCGTTTTATTTTTAATTCACATTCTGTTGCCGCGTTTTTGTATTTTCCGACAACCACCGTCAAATTTGAAAAATAGTAAACATCAGAAATTTCTATGTCATCAACAAAAAATTTTGTTTCCCCGTCGAAATAATCGATAAATGAATCCTTGTTGCTTTTAAAAGAATTTTCTGTATAAAGCGATATGAATCCGACATCAATTTTGCATTTCTGGTTCATTGCAATTTGATTTGCAATATGAATTTTCGCCTGCTGAATTTCTTTTTTGTGGCTCGCCATTTTTGGCGACAAACCGATGTATGTAAAGTTGCCATGCTCCGTAGTGTTCAAGACTGAATTTATTTCTTCAATTTCTGTTTGGACAGAATTTAAAGTGTTTCTTGTCTGCATAAAATTCTTAGGTTCGCAGAATAAACTGAAATGAGAAACAGTAAAAAATACAAGAATAAGGAAAAACTTCATACTAAAAATATGCTAAAAAACAGACAGCAATTTTTTGCCGCCTGTTTTTATCAAACTGAATCTGATAACTTATTTCAAATTATCTTCAAGAGCACGGTATGCTTCATCAGCTTTGAATTCTGCAAATGCCGCAGATTCATTTCTGACAAACTCATTCAAAGAAGATTTAAAGTCTTTTTTCAAATCTTCTTTTGGATATTCAACAAGAACAATGTAATATCCATCTGGATTTATCCAGGAAAGTGATTGTCTTATTCCGCTTGTATTCGCTTTTGCTTTTGTAATAGAAGCAATTTCCAAATTTTCCAAAGACTGCGTGTTGCCAGTTTCTCCGCTTTCTTCAACATAATCTTTTATAGAACTCGTTATAACAGACTGTTTCCATTCGCCGATTTGTCTTGCGGCATCCTGAACAGCTGAATTCTTTTTTGCAGTTACAGTTTTTCCATTTCTGCCTTCGCCGACAAAATACATAACATCTTCTGCAACAGGAATATTTCTTACCCATTCTGGCATGGGAACTCCTTCTGCTCCAATCACACGTTTTGGCGCTTCAACAGTAGGTGCTGAATTTGCGGGAGTTGAAGCACAGCCTGCAACAGAAATCATGGCTATTGCACATCCAAGAGCAAAGCCTACTACATTGGCAATCTTTTTCATAAGATTTATCCTCCAATTTAATTTATAAAAAGCAACAAGGCTTTCTTTTTATTTTACGGCAGAACAAGAATCATATCGGGATATATCAAATCTGGATTTTCAGGCCAGGGCATTTTGTTTTTGTTAAGTTCATAAATGCTTTTCCATTTTTTATATGTTCCGAATTTCTGTTCTGAAATTTTTACAAGGCAGTCATTTTTCTTTACAACATATTTTTCTGCAATTTTTTCAATCATTGCAAAATTATAAAGACGGTCAATTTCCAAAAAGACTGAATTTTGGGGCGGTACAATTTTTGTGTCTGAAAAATGCAGTTTTAGTTTTAAGAATTCACTTTGTGTTTTTGAAATGCTATTGTCTGGAAATTTTTTTTGTATAATTTTCAAACGATTTTCAGTTTGTTCAATTTGAAGCGAAAATTTTTCATCTGCGGAATTTTTTAGTGAAATATATTTTTCTTTGCTTAAATTTAAAATGTTTTCAGCAAGTTTTGTTTCCCCGGCTTTTAAAAGATAAAAATAACTTTCTTGCAGCGTCTTTAGTTCAGAAAATTCTTCAACTGGAAGATATGTTTTGTAACCGGAAATATTGCTTTCAAGGAAATTTTTGAATGTGTTTTCATTCATGAAAATTTCTGAAAAACATTTTGCAATTGAGAAAATTAAATAAACTGCAAGAAAACATTTTTTATTTATCTGCATCGTTCGACCTTGCAATTATTAACCCGGCAAGTTTTTCTTTTAACATGGAAAGTGGAATTTCTTCTGAAAGAATCTGCAACTTTCCAAAACTGCTAGAATAAACGCAAAAATCATTAGTCCAATAAGAAAATGATTCTGAAGAGTTTGAAAATGTTCTTTCATTCTGAATTTCGCTCATTTCATTTTTAAATGGAAGCCTGTATCCAGAATTGTTGTTGAAACCAATTTTGTCTTCTTCAATAGAATAAAATTCCGAAAGCCCATAAAGACGGCTTAGCCAGTTGCAGTAGGATGCCGCATCATAAAAAGTTAAATTTTGAACAGGCTCGTCCAATCCGTTTTCCGCTTTTGAATAATCAGCCATTCCTTTCATTGTAAGAAAAGAAATCCATTCTCGGTTTGTAACTGCATTCATGCAATATTGAAAACCGTTTTCAGAATTTTTTAATTCAGGTTTTGCTGGATAAACTGCAAAAATATTTGTTGAAACAAGACGGATTCCCTGTTTTTGAAGTTCTGAAATTTCATCATAAATTCCAGTCTGAAACTCTTTTATAAGATTGTTTGTAAGCTCAATTTTTTCATTTTTCAGCGAAAGTTGATTTTCAAATTCCTTTACAATTCCAGATTTTTCTTGCTTTAAAAAAGAAATGTCAGATTCAAGTTTTTGTATGTAATCGGATTTTTGCTCAAGTTCTGCAGACTTAGTTCTAATCAAATACAAATATTGCTGTTTCTGAACATCGGTCGGATCAAATTCTTCTAATGTTTTTTTTACTGTTTCAAGGCAAGTTTCATATTTGCGGCGTTCTTCGTCAGCCAAATCCAACGTGTTGTAATAAGTTAAGCCTTTTAAAACAGAATTTATTTCGCACAACTCAAAATATAGATTTTTATATTCCTCTTCTTTTTCCAAAAAATTTGTATTTTGAATCAATTTGATTACGTAAGTTGAGCGGGAAGAATAATTTTCAAACATCCGCTTTTCTTTTTCTGAAATTTTCTCTTTGTGTTCCAGTTCGGATTTTGCCTTGTCAATATCTTTTTGGCTTATTGTGTAATGAATCCAGCTTTTGTAAAAAATTTTTCTGTCTTTTTTCTTTTGACTTTCGTAGCATTCCCAAAATTCATTGCGCCTTATAAGTCCGCCAAAAGAAGATGAAGATTTGAAATAGGATTCAATGTAAACCTCATCTTCAGATTTTCGGTTTTCAATGGAAAATTTCTTTCCGTTTATGTTTTCATCAGAAGATACGCCTTTTTCCTGAACAAAATCTTTTACAGTTGACTTTATTTCACTGTTCAAAAAATTAGAAACTTGAATTCTAGCATCTTCTGCTGCCTTGGTTCTTACAAATTCCAATTGGCTTCCGCTTGCTTCTTTTTCAGACGCAGAATAAGAGCCTATAAAATGATAAATTTTTCCATCAACAGTATCTTCTTCAATCGGAATTTTTGTAATCCACCCAGGCCGAACTTTTAAATTTAGATCACTCTGATTTTTATAATCATATCCTGAAAAATTAGAGATAAGCCGTGTCGATTCGCATGACACACAAATAAAGCTTGTAAAAATAAAAAAACTCAATTTAAAAGAATTGTTCATTCAGATTGTCCTTTTGCAAATTCAAGAAATAAATATCATAAATTTAAAAATAAATCAACAGTAATAACTATAATTATAGTTTTAAGTATCTGTAAAATTTTAGCAATAGCTATTTAATAAAGTTATGGCTGTTGATTTTTTTACTGTAGGACAGAGAATTCAAAAAAGACGAAAAATGCTTCGCAAAACGCAGGAACAAATGGCGGAAGCACTTTCGGTTTCGGTGGGATATGTCAGCCAGATTGAACGCGGAGTTACAAAAATCAGTTTAGACACGCTTTCGGAAATAACAGAATATTTGGACTGTAATTTTTCAGAGCTGCTTGACGGCACGGTTGTTCAGTCAAATTCTTATCTTAACGATGAAATAAAAACTCTGAAAAACAATCTTTCTCCTGCAAATAGAAAAATTCTTTCTGAAATTGCGGACATTCTTAAAAAAAATCAGATGGAATAAAATCGTTTTCCTGTAATAATTGAAGTTACATCAAAAATCTGTTAGAATCGGCGTATGAAAATAAGCAGCAAATTTACGGTGGCGGTTCACACGTTGTTGTGCATTTACCGTTTTAAAAAAGAATACAAGGTTACCTCGGATTTTATTGCCGGAAGCACGGGCGTGAATCCTGTGATTATAAGGCGGACGCTCATTTCGCTCAAGGCGGCGGGTCTTGTGAAGGTTGCGGCCGGAACTGGCGGAGCTGAGCTTGCGGTAAAGCCGGAGGATTTTACACTTTTTGACATTTACAAGGCTTCTGGCAGCATGGAAGAAAATATCTTTGGTTTTCACGAGCAGCCGAATCCCGCGTGCCCTGTCGGAAAAAATATCCACAACATACTAGACTCCCACCTTGCGGACGCGCAGAAAGCGTTTGAGCAAAAGCTTGCGACGGTAAAATTTTCCGACCTTGCGGCAGAACTAAAAAAGGCGGAATCTGCGGAGAAATAACAAGCATAAGAAAACAACCTGCGGATAAAACTAAACATAAATTTGAATAAAAATTTTGATTTTAATTTTCTTTTTAAATTAAAAGGTACAGAATGTTAATAAAAGACGAAAATATTGACAAAGGAAAGGCTTTTGACTGGGGACGGACTTCATCGGATTACGCAAAATACCGCGACATATACCCGAAAGAATTTTACGATAAAATTATAAAACGCAAGCTTTGCATAAAAGGACAGTCCGTACTCGATATTGGAACGGGAACTGGAGTTATTCCACGTAATCTTTACCACTACGGTGCAGAATGGACGGCAGCGGACATCTCAGAAAACCAGATAGAACAGGCAAAACTTCTTTCAATTGGAAAGAAAATTAATTATTTTGTAAGCTCAACAGAAGATTTAAATTTTCCAAATGAAACTTTCGATATTATAACAGCATGCCAGTGTTTTTGGTATTTCAAACACAAAGTAACAGCTCCAAATTTTCACAAAATACTAAAGAAAGAAGGCCGGTTTTTGATTCTTTATATGGCGTGGCTTCCTTTCGATGACAAAATTGCAAGAGCCAGTGAGGATCTTGTTCTAAAGTATAGCCCAAATTGGAGTGGTGGACAAGAAACAATCCATCAAATCCAAATTCCAGAAATCTACAACGAATATTTTCAACTTGTACATCATGAAGAATTTCCACTAAAGGTTCATTTTACTCGCGAATCATGGAATGGACGGATAAAAGCCTGCCGTGGAATCGGCGCTTCGCTTTCAAAAGAAGAAGTTGTTGCATGGGAAACAGAACACAGAGAACTTCTTAAACAGATAGCACCAGAAGAATTCGACGTTCTTCATTATGCAGCAATAGCAGAATTAAAGAAAAAATAATATATACAATAAATTGGCGTTCCCACAATGCTTTGCATACGTGGCGGTCCGGCAATCACCTCCGGCGCTTGCCGTCGCTATGTCCGCAACTTGCTGCGCGCGGTCCTCACTTTGTTCGGACTGCCTTCGGCATTGCTCCCAGCGCTACCGCATCCGCCTAAAAAAGTTCCTTTAGATTTTCTAAAACTTCCACATCCGCAGGAAGCCATTTTACGCTTTTAAGCTTTTCTTCGGAAAGCCATGCCGCGTTCTCGTGCTCAAGCAGAGTAACCTTCCCGGAAACAATTGAGCACAAAAAACATTCCATTGTCAGATGAAAAGCAGGGTAGTCGTATTCAACCGTGCAGAGTTTTCGTTCCGCCCTGATTTCTGTCGCAAGCTCCTCGCGTATTTCCCGCACAACCGCCTGTTCCGCGCTTTCTCCATCTTCAATCTTTCCGCCCGGAAACTCCCACCAGTCCTTCCATTCACCGTAGCCACGCTGCGTCGCAAAAACCATCTTTTCGCCGCCAGCCGCAGTACGGAAAATTACCGCCGCCGAAACATGGATTTGCTTGAGCGGTGTGGTTTGGGTTTTAGAATCGTTTTTTGTTATATTTGCGTTGTTCATTTTTTTTAGTCCTTTTTTTGTAAAGTCAATTATCGCTGTTTTTTCCCATTTTGTCAGTGCGTGTTATAAAGTCGTTGAAAAGCTCGTCAGGAACACGGCTATGAAGCGCGAATTTCATTGTGATTGGCTTGTTGCCTTCCGCGCTGCCCGGAAAAGTTGAAACCTGACCAAGATAAATGAACGGCTGGGTTACTGACGACGTAAGGGCGAATAAGTAAAAAAGTAATTTTTCATAAAAACTGCTTTTTATGTAGTTTTTTATGAAAGAATGTTTAACAGGTTGAATTTCGAGTTTTAGATAGATTTACAAAAAAGGCATTCCCTGTAAAATTTTGAACGATATTAATTCTATGCAGAAAATTATGTTTTGTGCTATAATTTATATAATTTGGGAGGATTATACTTTGCGTGCAATTGACTTCTTCTGCGGAGGAGGCGGAATGACAAACGGACTCATTCAGGCAGGAATCAATGTCGTTGCGGGTGTAGATTTAGACCCGGAAGCAAAGGAAACTTACGAAGCAAATAATGCTCCCGCTTGTTTTATAAATGCCGATATAACAAAACTCCCCCTTGATTATTTTGAAAAGGAATTTTGTGTCCATCCAAATGATGATGAAATGATATTTGTTGGCTGCAGTCCATGCCAGTTTTACAGCATTATCCGTTCATCAAAAGAAAAATCCCGAAAAACAAAAGACTTGCTCCTTTATTTTGAAAAATTTGTCGAATACTATAGACCTGGTTATGTTCTTGTAGAAAATGTACCTGGAATTATGAGCAACAGGGAATCAATACTTAATGATTTCTTGCAAAAACTTGAACAGCTGGGTTATGGAAACAGAGAGAATGGCAGATGCGTTTATGATGTTGTGAATATGAAAAATTATGGCATTCCGCAAAACAGACGCAGGTTTTCTCTGATCGCAACCAGACTCGACAGACAGGTTCATTTGCCTGAACACGAAGAACATATTGTTACTGTTAGAGAAGCAATAGGTGATAATAAAGTTTTTCCTTACATATTGGCAGGAGAAAAAGATGCAAATTTAATTCGATTTCATTCTGCAAAGAAATTATCTGAACTAAACATATTACGTTTGGAAAATACACCAGAAGATGGTGGAACAAGACTTGCTTACAAAGATAATAAAGATTTGCTTCAGAAGTGTTATATCGGACATGATAATTCATTTTCTGACGTTTATGGAAGATTGTATTGGGATAGACCATCTCCAACGATTACCACGAAATTTTTAAGTATTTCAAATGGTAGGTTTGGGCATCCGGTTCAAAATAGGGGGCTATCAATTCGCGAGGGAGCAACCTTACAATCTTTTCCAGTTAATTATGAGTTCAAGACTAAAAGCTTGATTGTAGCAGCTCGCTTAATAGGAAATGCCGTTCCACCTATGTTTGCAAGAAAAGTCGGAGAAGTAATAAATGAATAATGAACTGATAGAAAAAATAAAAAAATCTTTTAATAATGATACTAATTTTGAAAGATTTCCAGATTTTATAACAGATATACATTTTCCTTGTTTCAAAGGTTTAGCACCGAATTCTGAAATCAGATTTCAGTTTCCATTGACGGTGCTGGTTGGCGAAAATGGATGTGGAAAAAGCTCTGTGCTTCAAGCATTGGAAACTGCTCCTGAAGGAAGTTCATATTCTCAAAAATGGTTTTCGACAAGAGTTGATCCTATTCCTGAAGAACCAAGACCTGCATTCTGGTATTCCTATAATAGTTCAGAAGCAAAAAAAAATGTGCAGGTATTAAATTTAAGAATAAAGAAAGTAAATAATCCTGATTATTGGGAACCATCTCGTCCTGTAGCAAAATACGGTATGGAATTATTTCCTAAGGAAATGGCAAAAACACCGGGGGCATCAGGAACACGTTGGAATGGAACAAAAAGAAATATTCTTTATCTTGATTTTCGTGGAGAATTAACTGCATTTGATAAATATTTCTATTTTGGAGAAAAACCAAATACTATTACATTAAAGACAAAGCAAGATTATATTCGATATTATTCTGTATATCTAAAAGGTGTTATTGATGGTTGGGTAAAAGCAGGTTTCAAATATAGGGGAATAAAGAGAGTTGAAAAAATATCAAAGCTAGTTTCTGATGAAATAGAAACTATTTCTTTTATTTTGGATAAACAATATGAAGAAATTTCAATAGTAACGCATAGCTTTTATAAGCAATGGGGAGATAGTGTATATTTCAAATTAAAAAATATGCATTCAGAAACATTTAATGGTAATTATACAGAAGCTTTTGCCGGAAGCGGAGAATCTGCCGTTGTGAAATTGATTCATCAAGTATATCAGGCTCCAAAAGGAACTTTAGTTCTCTTGGATGAACCAGAAGTTTCTCTCCATCCGGGTGCTCAAAAACGTTTGCTTGATTTTTTATTGAAACAAACAATGGAAAAAGGTTTGCAAGTTGTTCTAACATCTCATAGTCCTGCGATTGTAGAAGAATTGCCCAAAGAAGCTGTTATTTTGTTACATAAGAGTCTGGATGGAACTTTTTCACCAAAATGTTCGATAGAACCGACTTTGGCATTTCAGTATATAGGTCAAACAAATTTTGAAAAACCTAAAATCATAGTAGAAGATAAATTAGCTGAGTTATTAGTAAATAAAGCCTTGGCAATATTAGATACAAACGCATCAAAATCTATAGATGTTATTTGTCATGCAGGTGGTGCAAAAGATATTTATAAAGAGGCAGTTGTTCTTTCTAGATTAAGTGTTACTAAAACATATTTATTGCTGGATGGAGATCAGAAATGTGATATACCATCTTCTAATGCGATTGCAGAAAAAAAATTAGATGAGATTATTACCAATATTACTGGAGTCGCTATTGCAAAATTAGGATTTGTTGATGATTCAGGAAGTGAATTTGAGCAATTACTTTCAGAAAAAAAGAAATATCTCGATTATTTGAAATCAAACTGCTTTTTCTTACCATTAAGGACTCCTGAAGAAATATTGTGGAAGTGTTCTGAAAAATCTCCTCATACTGTAATTAATGAACTAAAAAAGGATGCTTATAAACTTGCAATCGCAGAGGCTGCAAAAGAAGATATGTGTGGAGATGTTTCTGCGAATGATATCTTTTGTTTTCAGAAGAAATTATGTAATGCAATTCCTAGAAATAATGAAAAAATTCTCGAGATTGTAAATACTGTAAAAAATATAATCGAATGAATAAGGAAATGCTAAAAAGGAAGCTGTATGAAGAAACTAAAAAACTCTTATTATTATATTCATATTATAATACTCGAATTAGATTTATTTTGTGAATTAAGAAAATTTTGTAAGTTTTTTTGGATATAAAGATACAAAATGGTAGACAATAAAAATTTTACTTTTATAGATTTATTCGCAGGAATCGGAGGCTTCCATCAGGCCATGGTGAAACTTGGTGGAAAGTGTGTTTTTGCAAGTGAATTAAAAGAGGATTTGAGAGAACTATATAAAAAAAATTTTGGAATTGATTGTGCTGGAGATATTAATGAAATTGATATTAAAAAAGATATTCCAGATAATTTTACTATGCTTTGTGCTGGTTTTCCATGCCAACCGTTTTCAAAAGCAGGAAAGCAACAAGGTTTTGATGATGATAAAGATAGAGGAAATTTATTCTGGAAAATAATGGAAATACTCGAAGCGAAAAAACCTGAATATATCCTTCTTGAAAATGTACCAAATCTAAAATCACATGATGATAAAAATACATATAAGGTAATTTCAGAAAAATTATCAACTTTATATGAAATTGCGGATGATATTATATCGCCTCATTATTTTGAAATACCTCAACACAGAACAAGAATTTATATTGTAGGTCGATTAAAAAAAATGGGAGGATTAAAATATTTTAAATTCCCTAAATATAATAAAGACGCCAAATGTAATATAAATGATATTATCGATCCAAAAGATACAGATTACATGACATTAAGAAAGCAAACTAAAAGGCATCTTGAAGTATGGCAACATTTTCTTGATATTCTAACAGAAAATGAAATTCCTATTCCGACTTTTCCAATTTGGGCAATGGAATGGGGGGCTGATTATAGTTATGAAGGCATTGCACCGTTCTATCAATATGAGAAATCATTAAAAGGTAAACATGGAAAATTTGGTGAACTTGTAAATGGAAACTCAAAGGATGATTATTTACATTGCTTACCAATTTATGCACAAACAAGCAAAACTGAAAAAAATCATAATTTCCCAGATTGGAAAAAGACTTATATTAAGCAAAATCGTGATTTTTATGCAAAATATAAAAAACTTCTTGATCCATGGTTACATGAATTACAAGAACCTGGTTTTGAAAACAGTCATCAAAAATTAGAATGGAATTGTAGTGCAGATAAAAATGTAAAACCGATCTTGTCTGACAAAATAATACAATTTAGAGCTTCTGGAATTAGAGTTAAACTTCCTACATATTCTCCAGCTTTAGTTCTTACTACTACGCAGATTCCAATTTTTCCATGGGTTAAAACTCCAAACGGTGATGTAGGAAGATACATGACTCGAAAAGAGGCTGCAAAACTTCAAAGAATGGAAGGGTTAAAATATTATCCAGATACAATTGCCGAAGCATTTAGAGCTTTCGGAAATGCAGTTAATGTTGAAGTTGTACAAAAAATTGCAGAACAGTTATTAGCTGTGAAATAAGAGGGCAAACTATGAAAAAGAAATTGGATATTAGACCAGATACAAGTGTTTATTCAACGTATCGAAGATTAAGTTATGTCCCTTCTACAGCTTTAGCAGAATTCCTTGATAACTCTACTCAAAGTTTTTTTGATAATAAAGATCAATTATCAACAAAAGTTCATAAAGCAAAACTTGAAATTCGAATTGATTATAATGAGACATCTGATACCATTACTATAAAAGATAATGCTTATGGAATGGATTATGAAAATTTTACACGCGCAATTATTCTTGATCGACCACCTAAAAATGTGAGACCTAACAGTAGAAATGAATACGGTATGGGATTAAAAACTGCTGCTTGTTGGTTTGGCAGATACTGGTCTGTTGAATCAAGCCAGTATGGTAATCCTTATAAATACAAAGCTGAAATGGATATTGATGAACTTTCAAAATATAAAAATAAAGAAATTGAAATTGATGAAGATGATTGTGAAAACGATACTCATTATACAATTATTACAATCAAAAAGTTAAATCAAAGAATTAAAGGAAAAAAATCAGAGAAGAAAATCTTTGATTTACTTTCAAGCACTTATCGAGAAGATTTACGTACTGGAGATATTGAGATTTACTACAACGGAATAAAATTAGCATTTCAGGAAGTAACTCCATATGTTGATGAAAATGGGAAAATCTGGAAGGATGATATTTCGTTTACAATAGATCATAATGGAACAGAATTAAATGTTACAGGTTATATTGCGATAAGAATTCCTGGAAGCCTTGAACATGCTGGTTTTACTCTGCTTAGAAGAAATCGAGTCATAATTGGCGGACCAAATAGAAATTATAGACATAAAGATATTGTTGGTAATCAAAACTCTTTCGAATATCAGAGATTATATGGCGAATTAAAAATGGATAATTGGCCTGTAACTCAAGCCAAAGATAATTTTGATTGGGAAACAGAAGATCTTGAAGAAAAATTTCGTGAGAAATTAGCAGAAATTGTAAAGTCTAAAGGTTATAGAGCTAAAGCAGAATCCATTAAAGTTCGTGAAAAAACAAATATTAAAGAAGTTGGAAAAGCTCTTGCTATTACAATCCCACAAAATGAACATATATCTGAAGTAACTGTAGAAATTGCCAGCCCTGCTAATCATACAACAATTAATGTTGATGATAATTTTACCCTGGAAAGTGAAAACATCAATACAGAAGGAAGTACTGGTATCGGTGTTGATATAGAAGATAATCAAGACCTATTGATTAAGTTTAAGCATGATGGGGTACCGTATATTTTTCGAATTATTTACGATGATGGAGACCATCCAACAGGCTGGGCAAATTTTGATAGTGGCGAAGTTTCTCCAGAAAAAAGTATTACTATTTTTACACAACATCCTTTCTTTTATCCATTTATCAATAAAAAAGATTTTTTGGTTGTTTTAGCAAAATTTGCAGTTGCTTTATTTATGGCAGAAATAGAATCATATGATACTGCTACAGATGGAATGATTATACCTTCTGCTATACGTATGGAAATGGGAAAAATACTTGAAGAACTTACTGTAGAGGATAAAAAATGAGTGATGAAATTACAGCAGTTTTGAAATCAAATTTAAATAATTCTTTTTTTGGCAAAATGGAAACAGATGGTTTCTTTATTACAAATGTTGCAAAAAAAATGAAAGAAGATAATAAAGATCTTACAGATGAAGTTGTAGATTCTATTATTTCTAATGCTGCTGATGTATTAAATCATTGCCCAAATCCAATTGATAAAGGTGAAATAAAAAAGACAGGATTAATGATTGGTAAAGTACAAAGTGGAAAAACCAGTAATTTTATTTCTGTTTTAGCCTTAGCTTTTGACAATGGATATAATATTGGAATTGTAATTGGTGGTAATACAACAGAATTACTAAATCAAAATACTGAACGCATACGTTCTTCTTTTAATGTTAATAAAGAATATCTCGTTGTATTGAATTCTAAAGAAAATGAACAATTAATTAATTCTAATGATGTACGAGATTTTTTAACAAACGGACAAAAAGTAATTATAGTATGCTTAAAATCGCCACAAGAGAAAAATAAGAAACATATGTCCGAAGTTCTTGCAATTTTTGATGATCCTTTTTTATCAAATCAAACTACTTTAATAATTGATGATGAAGGTGACCAGGCAACACTAAATAGTTTTAATGGTTCAAAAAAAGTTTCTGATAGTCAATTAACTAAACGTTTATCTTCAACATATAGAGTTGCAATAGAATTTAAAAATAAAATTAAAAGACATTGTTTTCTATCTGTCACTGCAACACCACAAGCAAATATTCTTATTAAAACTGATGATATACTATCACCTGATTTTTGTTGTTTGATTCCACCTGGAAAGGGATATTGTGGACTTGCTGTTTTCCATGGACAAGAACAAAAAAAGTATATAAAAGAAATACCAGATAAAGAAGATTCCTTAATAGACGCTGATAGTGGTATACCTGATTCATTCAAGCAGGCTTTGGCCGCTTTTTTTGTAAGTAATGCAATAAGACGATCTCGTGGTGATGATAAAACACATTCTATGTTGATACATCCTAGTGTAAAAAAATTTGATCATGAGTATGTTGCAAAAAAGGTAAACAAATTAGTTAAAAATTGGAAGGAAATTGTTTTATATGGAAAATCTGACCTTTCCTATCAAAAAGGATTAAAACCGCAATTGGTAAAAGCTTATAAAATGTACGAAGATGATGGATTAAAACTATTATCATTTGATGAATTAGAAGATCAAATACTTGAATGTATACGAAAATCTTCAAAAGCTTTGATTTTCAATAGTGATAATTCAAATGCAAAAAAGGATGCTGAAAATTTTAATACTCGAATTTATTTAGGCGGAACAATACTTGATAGAGGAATAACTATAGATGGGTTAGCTATTACATATATTATTCGACGTGCAAAAGGTACTGCCAATGTTGATAATACAGAACAAAGAGCAAGATGGTTTGGTTATAAAAGTAAGTATATAGATGTTTGTCGAGTTTGGGCAACAAAAGCAATCATAGATGATTTTTCTGCTATTGCAGAATCAGATGAAGATATGTGGGCTAGTATTTCAAGACATATTGCTTCTGGTAAGTCATTTAAGGAAATGGCTAGATTATTTATTTTACAAAATGATGCAAGTCACAAGCTAAGACTAACACGACCAAGTGTTGCTAAAACAGAAGAAGTATCTTGGACAGAATGGAAAAAACAAAAGTATTATCAAAAAGATAAAGATAAAGCTGATAGAAATATTGAGCTACTAGAAAAAATGAAAACGGAATTAGAGCCAATCTCCAAATTAAGAGACTTTGGTGCAGCTCAAAAAGACTTATTTGCATATGATGTAAATCTTTATGAATTAATAACTAAATATTTTGATAAATTTATATTAGATTCTGATGAAAATATAAGAATTGATGTTGTTAAAAAGATATGCGAAATTCGAAAAAATAAAAATGAAGAATGTAAAGCCGATATAGTATGGCTTCGTATTCAAGAAAGAGAATCGCGAACTATTAAACCGGATTTTACATTTAATAACATTTTTCAGCCTTATAATGATAAATATAAAGGTGATGCAAGATTATGTGATGAACATCCAACCAGAATTCAAATTCAAATACATTATGTGAAACCTATGAATGAAGAAAAGGGAACTCATTATGCACCAGCTTTAGCTATTTACATTCCTAATGGATATGCGAAGGATTTAGTAGGACAGAAAAATGATTAATAATATTAATACAATTATAGAAAAAATTGATTCTCTTACATTACCTAAAGATGGTTATATATTTACAGAAATTGAAAATGTATATTTTGGTAAATCATATGATGGATTCTATTCTTTTGGAAAGAAAGTTGATAACCAATCAATTTTACCAATAATACAAGATACAAAATTCTTGAGTTTATATATTAATGGTATTTTTAAAATTGGAGATGGTACGGAAAAGAATTTATCTGTTGTTTCACTAAAATCCGAAGATAAAAAATTGATAGAAACATTTATTAGATTATCCGTTTCTGTTATTCCAGAGATTTCTGATAAAAAGTTTTATGATTATTTTTTATCACTTAAAGAAATTTTCTCTAATTCTGTACAGAAATCTGAAACAGAATTACAAGGTTTATATGCTGAACTTTATACAGTTAAATATTTATTTGAAACCATAGGATTAGATTTGTCATCATTTTATCAATCTCAGGATAGAATGAAATTTGATTATTCGATATCTGATACTAAAAAAATAGAGATTAAAAGTACTCAAAAATCAGAAAGAATACATCATTTTAGACAAGAACAAGTTAATTCTTTAATGTACGACATTATAGTTTTCTCTTATTTGCTAAGAAAAGATGATAAAGGGTTGTCTTTGTATGAGCTAATTGAATATTGTAAAAATACATTCGCGAATAACTTTTTATTTATTACACATATTGAAAAATTTATTCACAAGACTACAGATTCTGAATTACAGAATTTAAAATTTAATGAACAATATACAATAAACAATTTGAAACTAATAAATGCAAATCAAATACCAAAAATCGAAAAGACCTCCGGGAATGGAGTCTTCAATATTGAGTTTGATTCAAATATAACTAACTGCGAGTCATTTGATTTACAGATTTTTAAATCTTGGTATAAAATGTAATAATTAGGTGAAACTATGAAATTAAATACAAAAAAAATTGCAAATAGTTATGTAAGTTCCCTTCTTGCAAAGCCTTTTGTAATTCTTGCTGGTAATTCTGGAACTGGAAAGACAAGAATTGCGAATAAATTATCTGAGTTTTATGATGTTAAGATTCCAGATTACAATAAGTCTCTAAAAGAATTGTTTAATTTTATTCTTGAAAACAATTATGATATGAATGGAGTTAAATTAAAATCAGTTTCTGATACAGCTGTTGAAGTATATAATACAAAGAATAAATATATTTGTATTTCATTTGGTATTATTCAAGAATATGTTGATTGGTATTCTGAGCATGGAATATCAGGTAATCCTGTCCGCTCTGATATGCAAGAACATGGAAACTATGACGGGCAATCATATTCATGGGATACTACACATATAGAAAAAATAGCTAAATTCTTATGTGATTATCAAAATAAAGAGATAAGAGGTGTTTATACTTCTAACCATCTTTTAATCCCTGTAGGTGCAGACTGGACTGATAACACAAAAATCCTCGGTTACTACAATCCGCTTGCTGATAATGGGACTGGAAAATACGAAAAGACTGATGTGTTCAAGTTTATTGAACTTGCAGGTGCAAATCCAGAAATTCCGTTTTTTCTTATTCTTGATGAAATGAATCTTTCTCATGTTGAGCGATATTTTTCTGACTTTTTGAGCAAGATGGAACTTTTGGATTATACAAAGCCTGCTGAAAAAGTTTATTTTGACATAACTGGTTATGGAAAATTAGAACTTCCCAAAAATCTTTTCATCACCGGTACTGTGAACATCGACGAAACGACATATATGTTTAGCCCGAAAGTTCTTGACCGGGCCAATGTCATTGAGTTCAAACCGGATATGGATGACGTGCTTAACAATCTATTTGGAATTTCCAGCGATGATGAAGAAAAAATTGCAGATCCTGGTGTTGCAGAAGGCTTTATGCAACTTGCAAATGAAGTTCGCTCTGGTAAGATTCAGCCGGAAGTCCAGTCAATTCTAAGTGATATAAAAACAATTCTTTTATCTTTCTACAAGGAACTTGAAAAATGCGGTTTTGAGTTTGCTTACCGTACTATAAAAGAAATCCGTCTGTATGCAATAGCGGCTTATAAGACTGCGGTAGGTGAAAAGCCAACTGCTACAGAAATTGCCGATGTTCAGATTTTGCAGAAAATCCTCCCGAAAATCCACGGTAACAAAAAACAGATTGGGAATCTTCTTGATGAACTGGAAAAACTTTGCGAAGAAAAATCTTTGCCGAACAGTCTTTCAAAAATCCAGCAGATGAAAGATAAATTGAACCGCTTCCAGTACGCAAGTTTTATTTAATGGGTGGGGGGGTGCCAATGAATAAACCGTATCAAATTCCAGAACTTCCTTTGTTTTTCAATTTTGAATCTATTTCTATTTATAAGCAGCTAACCCTTGCTTCTCGCGCGCTTGCAGAATTGAAGGGTGTCGCAAAAACAATTCCTAACGAAAGCATTTTGCTCAATACGCTTGTATTGCAGGAAGCTAAAGATAGTTCCGAAGTTGAAAATATTGTTACTACGCAGGATGAATTGTATCAAATAGATTTGGACATGAAAGAAACACTTCCAAAAACTGCTCAAAAAGAAGTCTTGCGGTACAGACAGGCAATGCACACTGGTTTTGATTTGGTTCGTAAGAATAAACTTTTGACTAATGCCGTAATAAAACAGATTCAGCAGGAACTTGAAGAAAACACTGCCGGATTCCGTGCTGTTCCCGGCACTGCTTTGAAGAATAATCAGAACGAAACTGTATATACTCCGCCACAGACAAAAGATGAAATTGAGCATTATATGTCAAATCTTGAACGATTCATCAATGATTCTGCTTTATGCAATCTTGATCCTCTTTTGAAATTGCCGATTATTCATCATCAATTTGAAAGCATTCATCCGTTCTATGATGGTAATGGGCGCACTGGTCGTATAATAAATATTCTTTTTCTTGTTGCAAATGATTTGCTTGATTTACCGATTTTATACCTTAGCAGATATATCAATCATAATAAATCAGAATATTATAAACTCATTCAAAAAATAAGGGATGCTGCACCAGAAAATGAAAAAGAGTGGGAAAATTGGATTCTGTTTATGTTAAAAGGTGTAGAACTTACTTCGAAAGAAACTGTTGTTCTTATTCAAGAAATAAAAAAGCTTATGCAGGATTATAAGTTAAGAATGCGTCCTTTATTTGGCTCAAAATATAACCATGAGCTTTTAAATAATTTGTTCCGGCATCCATATACAAAGATTGAATTCATTATGCGTGATTTGGAAGTTACAAGACAAACAGCTTCTAAATATCTTGACGATTTGGTTTCCAACGGATTTGTTGAAAAAGTTCAGATTGGGAAAAGCAATTACTATATCAATCATCAGCTTGTAAATCTGTTTATAAATCAGTCTGATTTACATAAATGATATGTATAAAAATATTGAATTTTTATACATGAATAATTTTCATGTTAAAAAAAATTGATTTTTTTAACATGAAAGAAGAACGTGTTAAAAAAAATCGATTTTTTTAACACGTTCTGGAAGGATTAAAGTCTTAAGCTATATGAAAAATCTTGCAGGTTTTATATATCATTATGATTCTCTCGAACTAAAACTTTTTCCAGCTGGAAAGAATGGTGATATTGATTGGAGTAGTATTGTTTTTTCCGAAAAAGGTTTTGATTTTTACGCGCTAAAAGATTCTGAATCCGCAAAGAAATCATATATCGAATATTCTACAGATGACGAATACAATATAAATCCGCTTAGATTAAAAGAAACAGTCCGCTATAAATGTGAAGTTTCCAATTCTGTTAATCCAGATAAAAAAGAGAACTTCAATCTTCATTTTAAGAATGAAAGCAACAAACTCCTAAAAATTGAGCGCGATGATGAAAAATCTATTGTCTTTCAGTTTATAAATTATCTTGGAAAATCTGAGCTTTATTATTATAAAGATACCGAGCCGTTGCTTTCTTTTGAAGTTGTGCCTGATAAAATCAATTACGAAACTGATTATGTGAATCTTACTCAGGCAATTGCGGAAGAATGTTCGGCTTTGCTTTTGGAATATTCAAGCCCGATAGCTCTTTCGTTTTCTCAAGATTCTGAAGAGCAACAGAAAACTTCATTGGAGCAATTCATCTTTTTAAGGCAGTTCTGCTATTCAGATAGCATCGAAAGTCTTTTTGCTTCATTCAAACGGAATCCAGACCGTATTCTAACAGAAGAAGATGAACTAAAGCCTTTCGGGCAAGGCCTACCATTAAAAAGATTTTTTACAAATCCATTTTCGTATTCCCGTAATTGGAATGATTTGGGAAATGGCGTTCTTCTTCCTTCTGAAATTGCAGTCACTCATAAATGCGAAAGCCTTGATACGCCTGCAAACAGATTTTTGAAGTTCGCTTTGAACACATTTTTGGAAATTTGTGAAAACATCATAACCTATGTTGAAGAGTTTTCTGTGTGTTATGGCGAGGCTTCTGAAATAAAAAATCATATTGATAATATTTTGCATGATTCTTTTTTTGATGATGTTCAGGATTTAACCGTAATGCCTGTAAACAATCAGGTTCTGGAAAAGCGGGAAGGGTATTCTCAGATTTTTTATGCTTTTTCTATGGTCGATTTGGCATTGCAGCTTGACTGGAAAGGCAAGGAAGAAGTTTATTCTGGCGAGTCAAAAAATACAGCTCTCTTGTATGAGTACTGGCTTTTCTTTGAGCTTAGAAAAATCATTTCTGAAATTGAGGGTTGCATTCCCGTTTTCAAAGATGAAGAAGAAGTTTTCATAAAAGAAAATAATGGGCTTACAATTTCTCTCTGCCAGGATAAAAAGTCAGTTCAGCATTTTGAGACTGAAAATCAGAAAATTGATTTATATTACAACAGAACTTTCAGCCACAAGAATTTTGAGAAATCAAAATATGAAGGTTCGTATTCACGGCCATTCCGCCCGGATTATACGATTGCAATTTTCCCAAAGAAATATTCTGACGAAAAAGAAGCGGTAGATGACGGTGCCGTAAGCTATATTCATTTTGATGCAAAATACAGGCTGGAAGATTTGAGCCAGTTCATAAACAAAGAGGAAACAGAAGATGAAATCAATAAAGAAATAAACGCGGAAAAAAGCGAAAGCGTGATGAACACTTACAAACGCGGCGACTTATTGAAAATGCACACTTACAATGACGCAATTCGTAGAACAGTTGGGAGTTATGTTTTATATCCAGGAACGGACAATAAAGACGGCAAGCGTTTTTCGGTCTATGAGGAGATTTTGCCGGGAGTAGGTGCGTTCGCAATCCGTCCTAGTGATGTAAACAGCAGAGAGCTTAATGCAGGCGAAAAAGCCGTGCAGGATTTTATAAAAGAAGTTGTAGAATTCAACGCAAATCCGGCAAGCCGAAACGCACGGGCAGATTATTTTGACAGGATAATAACTGAGTCGCCAAGTGAAATACATTCAGTTAGTTCAAGACAAACTGATTCAAGCTTATATATGCTTGGTTTTATACGAAATGAATACTGTGATTGGTTGTGCGCTAATCATTTTGTTCCGTTATCTGCTGATGATTCAGGTTTCTGCAATTTGGAAGATGGAATATATTTTTATTATCATGCAATTCGAGATGGATATGTTTATCCGCTTCATAAAGACATAACAAAAGCAAAATATTTTTGTGCATCCAGAACTGATTTTGGAGTTAACAAAGATATTTCAGAATATATCATTGAGCCATGGACTGCAGAAATCGCCTCTACAGAGCTTGTTTCCTCAGAAAACCTTGCCAATCGTTTAAAAGAAATGAACAATGGAACAGGTTATGAACGGAAGAACACTTTTAAAGCGCAATTTTATTATTTGGTCCGGTTAAAGAATATTCGTGCCGCAAATATTTTGCCTAATCAAATTAATGTCATTGATTCAGGAAATATGGCGATAAGTCCATATTCACCAAAGATTGTTAAATTAGATATATAGACTGTATAATTTGCCAAAAAAGACAATAATCTCATCAACCTTCTTGGCACTGCATTTAATTTATAATTTCTCCCCCACAACTTGCCGGGGCGTTGCGGGGTGTCCCCGCAGAGGGGATAGGGCGCAACGCAGTGCGGCCGCAAGGGGAGGCTTCCCCTTTTTGTGTTTACGAATGTTTTTCAAAGCTCGGATTTCTGTTTTCCGGTTTTATGCCCGAAAAAAAAGCAGTTCGCCTATGCTGAATATATAGAAAAAAACGCTTCAATTCCAAACGATGTAAAAAACAACCGGACTGAAAATTCGATTTTCAATGCCTTTATTATGCCAGCCTGCACAGAACAAATCAAAAACATCGGCTATGCGAGCGCAGATTACATTTTGACGGAAAAAGATTCTTCCGATGTTTCCTGTGTTCCAGAAAAATCCTGGCATAAAATCCACGGAATCCTTCTTGACACTAAAACGATAATGGAACACGCCGCGAAAAAAGACAACGAGCTGATTGAGCAGCTTGCGGCAGCGATTGAAGAAAATCGCTGAGATATTATCCTTCAGAGCCCTCTTTATGTTTACGATTTCCTTAAAAACGAAGTTTTTACCGGAAGAATATCGTAACTCTCCATATCTTTTGACTTTTCGTAAGGCTTTTTAGGTTTCTTTTAGATTTTTTATATAATATTAGTAATATCTTACTATTACATAAAGGAGTTTTTTTATGAAGATAAAGAAGATTATCGCAACACTCGCTGCGGTTTTTGCTCTTGGAACATCAGCTTTTGCGTTTGAGTGGTCAGAATGTTGGCAGAACTATGGCGGCGGAATCGAAAAGGGAGATATGATTCTTTCTGTCGGCCTTGGACTGAACTACGGTGCTTTTTCTTATTTGGGGGATGATGGCGGCTATTTTATTCCTAACATTCTTGCAGATTTTGAAATCGCACAGCCGATTTGGCTTCTTCCGTTTACGTTCGGAGGCTATCTAGGAGTTGACGGATATGGATGTAAAACAGGCGGCGACTATAACTCTTGGGTAAGAACCAGTTTTGGTGGACTTGCAAAATACCATGTTCAGCTTCCTGTAGAAAAGCTCGATGTCTACCTTGGTCTTAAGCTGGGACTTTCAATTTGGAACAACAAATGGGATTATGACTATTCTAATGGGACAAATAATTCTGGTTCTGATTCTACTTGGTATTTTGACGGCAACTATGTTCTCGGCGCATCTTACTACTTCACTAATTTGATTGGTGTGAACGCTGAGCTCGGCTATCCATACACAAGGGTCGCTGTGGCGGTTAAATTCTAGTTATTTAACAATACAATCCGTACGTACATCGCGAAGTTTTTTTGTCGTACGGATTGCAGAATGAAGAGCCGCCGTGCGGCGGAAAACTTTTGCTTTATAAAAAAGATGCAGATTTCCCTCGATTTCTGCATCTTTTTTATTTCTTCTACGGTCTTAATCCCATTCCGCCTTCAAGGGTGATTGTCTCGCCGCTCATGTATTTAAAGTCAGGGGAGGCAAGCTGTACGCAAACCCGGCCGATTTCTTTTTCTACGTCGCCAAAATGTCCCATTGGCGGAGTTTTTACGTTTGCTTTGAATGCGTCCGGATATGCTTTCTGGAATTTTTCTAGCTGGGCTGTCCAGGCAAGAGGGCAGATTATGTTTACATTGATTCCATCGGGCGCCCATTCTGTTGCGGCGACGCGTGAAAGTCCGCGGATTCCTTCTTTTGCGGCGGCGTATGCGCACTGTCCGTAGTTTCCGAATAATCCGGCTCCAGAAGCAAAATTAATCACTGTTCCTTTTGTTTCTTTTAAATATGGATAGCAGGCTTTCATATAGTAAAATGCCGCGTACAGTCCTGAATAAAGAGCCAGATTGAACTGGTCTGTTGTGTGTTCTGCAAGCGGAACTCCGGAAGCCGAGGCCTGGGCATTGTTTACAAGCACGTCAATTCTGCCGAATGTTTCTGCCGCCTGCTTTACAACGTCGTTTACAACCGCTTCGTTATCCGCTCCCGCGTTTACGTCCGCCTGCACGGCAAGAACCTTTATTCCGTATTTTGATTCAAGGTCGGCTTTTGCGTCGTTTAATTTTTGAAGGTTGCGTCCTGTAATCACAAGGTTTGCGCCTTCTTTTGCGTATGCTGTGGCAATCCCGTATCCGATTGAACCGCAGCTTCCGTCGCTCAAAACCGCCTTTCCGCCGCCTGTTATAATTGCAACTTTATCTTTTAAAAATTCCATGGTTTCTCCTGATGTGTTAGATGAGGATGTCCAATAAGTATCTTTTATGTCATTTTCGGGCTTGACCCGAAAATCTGAATGTATATATTACAATCATTTCGAGATTGTTGCATCAAGTACGCCAATGACATTTGGGACTTATTGGACATCACCAAATCATTTAAAAATCAAATCTAATCCTATTATATCAAAAATATCGGATAAAACAAAGTTAACGAATTGAATCACGCTAAAATCTGGGTTTTTTATGATTTGTAAAAAACGGTCTCAGCGATTTCCAGTTTGCCGCGGATGATTCGTGCATAGAATAAATTCCCCGGCGCGCTTTGGCCGGGGAGAGAGATTCTTTTTTGCGCGAATCAGGCAGTTTTTATATGACTGGCCTTTTTCGGCAAACTATTCATTCCTTACGATTTTTGCGGCGGCAACAAGGTTTTTAAGGCTGGCGACTGTTTCTTTTTCGCCGCGGGTCTTGAGTCCGCAGTCCGGATTTATCCAGAGCTTCTGTTTAGGAACGTAATTTTCCATTTTTTTAACGGCAGAAACGATTTCTTCTACGGTTGGAACGCGAGGGCTGTGGATGTCGTAAACGCCCGGACCAACCTGCGTGCGGAAATTGTTTTCCTTAAGAGCGGAAAGAATTGTAAGGTCTCCGCGGCTTGCTTCAAATGTGATTACGTCCGCGTCCATGTTGTCAATGTCTTTGATAATGTCGTTGAATTCGCTGTAGCACATGTGTGTATGAATCTGGGTTTCTGGTCTTACGCCGGAATGTACAAGGCGGAACGCCGGAATTGCCCAGTCAAGGTATTCTGTGTGCCAGTCTGAATGTCGCAGCGGAAGTTTTTCGCGCAATGCGGCTTCATCAATCTGGATGATTTTGATTCCGTTCTTTTCAAGATCAAGAACTTCTTCCCGGATTGCAAGCGCAATCTGCAGAACTTGTGTCTTTAGGCTGATGTCCTCGCGCGGGAATGACCAGTTCAAGATTGTTACCGGTCCTGTTAACATTCCTTTTACCGGAGCGCTTGTGCAGCTCTGCGCAAAAGTCGACCATTCAACTGTGATGGCTGATTTTCTTGAAACGTCGCCCCATACTACCGGCGGTTTTACGCAGCGTGTTCCATAAGACTGAACCCACGCTTTTTCTGTAAAGAGGAATCCTTCAAGGTTTTCGCCGAAGTATTCAACCATGTCGTTTCGTTCGTATTCGCCGTGAACAAGAACGTCAAGGCCAAGCTCTTCCTGAAGCTTAATGCATTCCGCAATCTTGTTTTTGTTGAATTCCTTGTACTGACCGGCTGTAATCTGGCCTTTTTTGAATGCGCTGCGGTTTGCGCGAACATCTTTTGTCTGCGGAAATGAGCCGATTGTTGTTGTAGGGAACAGCGGCAGGTTCAGGGCATTTTTCTGGATTTCCTCGCGTTCTTCAAATGCAGGAAGACGAGTGTAGTCCTTTTCGCCAAGTCCGTTGATTTTTGAGGCAAGCGCAGAATTTTCCTGAACGCGTTCGTTCTTGAACAAATCCTGGTTTCTGTTGAAAAGATTTGAATTAGGGTCTTTTCCGTCGATAATCCGAGAAAGGTCTGTAAGCTCAAAAAGTTTTTCGCGCGCAAAAGAAAAGTGCTTTAAAATATCGCTTGAAAGTTTGATTTCGTTTCTGATTGTGTAAGGAACGTGGAGCAGCGAGCATGAGGTTGAAAGAACTACTTCCGCTTCTGTAGCCGCCTTGATTTTGTTCACAAGTTCAATTGTTTTTGCGTAGTTGTTTTTCCAGATGTTTTTTCCGTTTACAACACCGGCAAAAAGAATTTTGTCCTTAGGGAAACCTTCTTTCTGAAGAAGATTCAAAGTTTCTTTTCCTTCTATAAAATCAAGTCCTATGGCATCGAACGGAAGTTCTGTGACAGTCTTGTAGCTGTCGCGGATGTCGCCGAAATATGTCTCAAGAAGTACGCTCAGTTTTTTTCCGTCAAGCACGATTTTGTAGAGTTTTTCAAAAAGAACTCTGTCGTCGGCTGTTGTGTCATGAACAAGGGCAGGCTCTTCAATCTGAACCCATTTTGCGCCGGCTTCCGCAGCTTTCGCCAGAAGCTCCTTGTAAAGATTCGCGGCTTTTTCCGCATAGGCGCTTAAATTTTTTGTTCCCTTATAGTGCGCAAGCTTAAGGAATGTGTATGGACCGATTACGTTTATTTTTGTCTCTGTGCCTGTTTCTTTTGCCTCGTTGAATTCTTCAAGAATTTTTGTTGCGTCCAAAGCAAGTTCAGTGCTGTCGTCAAATTCTGGCACAATGTAGTGGTAGTTTGTATTGAACCATTTTTTCATTGGAAGAGCCGTAACGTCGTTTCCGCCTTCCTGATAGCCGCGCGCCATTGCAAAGAACGTGTCGAGTTTTGAAAGCCCGAGTTTTTTGTATCTTTCCGGAATCGCTCCAAGCATAAAGGCAGTGTCGAGTATTCCGTCATAAAAAGAAAAGTCGTTTGAAGAAATAAAATCAATTCCGTCGTTTTTCTGAGTGTGCCAGTTTGAAAGCTTAAGCTCATGGGCGACTTTGTTCAATTCTTCCTGCGAAATTTCTTTTGCAAAATATTTTTCAGAGGCGAATTTAAGTTCGCGCAAAGAACCAATTCTAGGATAACCAATTACAGATATACGTGTTTTACTCATAGCCAAAATATAATTGAATTAAAAAAAAATGAAAAATATAAGTTTTTTACAGTTTAATATAGGTTTAAACTATAACAACATCTTTTTGTAAAGTTTCCAAAGGGTTATCAGCCGCTAATAATTGATTGAGTTTAAGTATTATTTGTTGCATTATAATAAAAAACATTGATAAAGGTGATTTAAAATGCTGAATTTGTTGGCTAAAATTTTTATTAAAGACAGAAAAAATTATAAAAATCCGCAGGTTAGAAATCAGTATGGGATTTTATGCGGAACTGTTGGAATTTGTTTTAATGTTTTTTTATTCGCGTTTAAATTTTTTGCCGGAATCTTGTCTAATTCCGTGGCGGTTGTAGCGGACGCGTTTAACAACCTTTCAGACGCCACCGGTTCTATAGTGGCGATTCTTGGTTTTAAGATTTCAGGAAAAAAGCCGGACGCGGAGCATCCGTTCGGACACGGAAGAATGGAATATATCGCTGGTCTTATTGTTTCTTTTCTGATTATAATCATGGGTTATGAACTTTTAAAATCTTCAATCGGCGCAATCAGGCATCCTGAGCCGCTTAAAACGGACTTTCTTACGATTGTGATTCTGTCTGTTTCAATTCTTGTAAAATTCTATATGTATTTCTACAACCATTCTTTTTCAAAAAAAATGAACAGCGTTGTTATGGATGCGACAGCAAAGGACAGTTTGAACGACACGATTTCTACAGGTGTTGTTTTATTCACCGTTGTCCTTACAATAATTTTTAAATCTTATGGAAAAGAAATTCCCGTTCCGCTGGACGGAATCGCCGGACTGTTTGTCGCGGTTTTTATTTTGAAGGGCGGAATTGATTCTGCAAAAGAAACAGTTGATCCTCTTCTGGGAAAAACAGCCAGCAAAGAATTTGTTGATGAAATCGAAAAGACTGTCATGGCGCATAAAAAAATCTGCGGAATGCACGATCTGATTTTGCACGATTACGGACCGGAAAAAATAATGGTAAGTTTTCATGCGGAAGTTCCTGGAAACGAAAATATTTTTGAGCTTCACGATGAAATTGATAATATAGAATGTGAAATTTCCAGAAAATTTAATTGTTCCTGCGTAATACACATGGATCCGATTGACAGGAACAATTCTGAAATCGAAAAGCTGAAGGCTTTTATTGTTGAAAAGGCAAAAAAAATTGACCCGGCGGTTTCAATCCACGATTTGAGGATTGTTCCGGGTCCATCCCATACAAACGTTATTTTTGACGCGGTTCGTCCGTTTGAATGCGCTGTTACCGAAGACGAGCTTAAAAAGTTGCTCTGCGCCATTGTAAAAGAATACAATCCTGCGTATTTTGCCGTAATCCAGATTGACCAGCCCTTTATTTAGGGCAGACACCTGAATTTAAACCCGGTGTTTTGGCTAAAGGTCAATTTCTCCCTTTTTTATAGGAATGTTTTCATCGTAGGCTTTCCGGTTTTTCTCTATCTCTTCATACGGCCAGAGCTTTCCGTTGTTCATTCCAGGGCATTCTTTGGCGCATTCTTCCCACATTTCTTTTGTTTTTATCATCCAGCTCCAGAATGGCCACGTTGAGCATTGAACCGGGCGGGCCGGGTAGGCTGTGCAGCCGTTTTCCCACAGCACGCAGTCAAAATTCTTCTTTTCAATAAGAGCAAGAACTGTTTCGCCGTGGTAATAGTCAACCCAGCGGCAGTATTTTTCAATAAACTGTTTTTCTGTCATTTTAAAAAAATCGCACAGGGCAGTTAAATCTCGTCTGGAAAGATATACAAATCCTGGTGAATGTCCGCAGCAAAAAGAACATCTTTTGCATTCAAAGCGCAGTCCGTTGTTGTAAAATTTTTTTTCTTCCATAAAATAGAGTATAAGGAATCTAAATGGAAAACACAATTGAAAATGAATCCGATGTAGTGCAGGATATTTTACAAAATGGCTACAAAATAATACAGGGTAAGAAGGATTTTAAATTCGGAATAGACGCTTTTCTGCTCGCATGGTTTGCGCACGATGGAATTCGTAATGGCCAGTCGGTGATTGACCTTTGCACGGGAACTGGAATCGTGCCGCTTCTGCTGTCTTCTTCAAGCCGCGCCGCGCATATTTCAGGCCTTGAAATTCAGCAGAAATCTGCGGAAATGGCAAAACGGAGCGTTGAGCTGAACGGCCTTTCTCAAAAAATTGAAATTATCCAGGGCGATGTAAAAAATGTCTCTGCAATTTTTAAGGCACATTCCGTGGAAGCGGTAACCTGCAATCCGCCCTACATGGTTTATGGTCACGGAAAGCAGAATCCTGCCGGAGAAAAAGCCATTTCCCGGTTTGAAGTCCTTTGCGCTCTTGAAGACGTTGTTTCAGCCGCCGATTATCTTTTGAAACCTTCCGGAGTTTTTTATATGGTTCACCGTCCTTTTCGCCTTGCAGAAATTTTCGCCGCCCTTAATCGCCATAAAATCGAGCCAAAGCGTATGGTTCTTGTTTGTCCGCATTCAGGCGAAGAGCCGAATATTGTCCTTGTTGAAGCCCGCAAGAATGCGAATCCCAGAATCACGGTTGAAAAACCTCTGGTTGTCTACACAGGCGCAGGTGATTATACGGAGGAAATTAAGAAAATCTATTCAACATTTGATTCGTGCGGAGATTCCTTGTAAGCAGCGATGCCGCGGCTCTTGAGATGAAGCCCTGTAATTCGTGCGGTAAGAGGATTTCTTGCCGCGCCAATGCTTCTGAATCGGACGGTCATTCCGGAATAAAATCTGTAAAAAATTGAATTTTAAGGCATTTATTTATATATAGGTTGAATATCGAGTTTTTTTGCAAAAAGAATAAAAGCGCAGGCAGATTTGCAATTTGTGAAGATTTTTGGCGATTGAATTAATTAAAGTGCGGAGCACCTGAATTAATTCAAGCGTAGCGCGAGCCAAATCCATCTGAGCAAATTGGAAATATGCCGAAAGCGTTCTTTCGTAATTTGTAAAAAAAACTCGAAATTAAGCCTATATATTTATCTTTTTCTATTCAAAAATATCGAGGTTCAGTGTATACTAGAACAATATAAAAAATAGGGGTTTAGAAATGAACAAAACAGAACTTATTGATGCAATCGTTGCAGACACAAATCTTACAAAGAAAGATACAGAAGCTTTCTTGAAATCATTCGTTGAAAATGTTTCAAAGTCATTGGAAAAGGGCGAAGATGTTGCTCTCATCGGATTCGGAACTTTCGGCGTAGGTCAGCGCGCGGCTAGAACAGGACGCAATCCTAAGACAGGCGAAACAATCAATATCGCGGCAAGCAAAACTCCAAAATTCAAGGCTGGAAAAGCTTTGAAGGACAGGGTAAATAAATAAGTTTTTTACTAGAGGGATTGTCGGCCAGGCAATCCTTTTTTTATTCATTTATTTTTGGCTTTGTAAATTTATAATATTCCGGCGCTCTGCTGTCTATATGCCATCCTCCGTTGTAAAAACCGTTGTCGTTTGCGGTCGGGCTTACAAACAGGACTTTAGCCGGATTTTCTGTGTCATACTCAAAAATGTTTGAATTCCAGTCACCTTCGCTTCTGATTTTAGAAAGATACTGCTGGTCTTTTGGCGTGCAGACGCTTATCTTATATTTTCCCGGCTTTAGCAGAAGGTGCATTACCAGGCCGCCCTCTAAAAAATAACTTTTTTGATAATTAAAAACCTGTCTTGGCGCGGAGCGATGAAAAATGCTTCCGACCCGCATGGTTTCAGCTTTTCTGTCCCTTACAACATTGTTCGCATAATAATATGTCGCCTTGCATTTTGTGAATGTAACATTATTTCCGTTTTCGTCTTCAAGCTTAATCCAGCATCTTATATTGTTCATAGTTCCGCTGTTTTCCGGCCGGTAAATTAAAAGTTCCCACGGATTAAAATGAAGCGGAGAACCGTCGTTCAGCCGCCGTGTGTTTTCCTGGCTGAAACAAAATTCACCCGAAATAAACAATATATATAGAAGAAAAATGTAAAAATTTCGCATTTTTGTAGTGTTCATAGAAAGAATTTATCCGGCAAATATCGTTTGGTCAACTATGCAGGAATTTAAAATATCTGTACAAGCTAGAAAAATCCTCTTATTCCATAAAACTCTATTTTGGTTTGATAGTGCAATAGTTTTATATTTTCATCAATAGAAAAAGTGAATTATGAAACACTTTTAGAAAGAAGTGATAAAAATATAGAAATGCTCTATCCTTTATTAGAATTTTGCTACCTAAATTATGCCTCTTTAAATGTAAAACAAAAGACGAAATGGAAAACATCATGAAGATTAATGCCATCTTTATAAAATGATGTTTTTCGGGCGTGTTCCAGTGTTATAAAACAAAAAATTGGATTTTACGTATAATTTGTGCTATATTTTATTTATGCCGAAAGTCTTTGAAGTTTACGGTTATAAATTTTTCTTTTTTTCAAATGAAGGAAGTCCATTGGAGCCATGTCATATCCATGTGCGTAAAAATGGAAATCTCGCTAAATTTTGGATAAAAAAAAATGCCGAGCTTGCGGACAACATAGGTTTTTCTTCTACCGAATTAAAAAATATTCAAGAAATATTGAACGAAAAAAAACTGCTTGTAGAGGAGGCATGGAATGAATTTTTCAAAAGAAAGTGCTAGGGCAAAATCAGTCTGGTTTGATGACTGCAACATTTGGATTTTGCTTGTAGACGGCAGGCAGCTCTCTGTTCCCAAAGCATATTTTCCTAACTTGGAAAATGCTTCTGCCTCGGATTTATCAAGCTATGAATTAAGCGGTGATGGAATTGGAATTCATTGGGATTCTCTTGATGAAGATTTGTATGTTCCAAATTTGCTTATGCAGGAAACTTCTGCTCCTATAGAAAAAAGATTTGCTTAATTTTTTATACAGACTAGTTTTTTTGCTTCGCTAGGCAAAAAACAGTTTTTCCTTGGTTTATATCATTGGTTAATGCAATGAGTAATTTTTTTTAATGCTTTGCTGTGAAATCACATTTTATGAGCAGGGGGAGGGGGAATTTAATTAATCTGGCAAAATTCCTGAAAGGACGTATCTCGCCGCAAGCCGCAAGATACGTCCTTTCTTAATAACCTGAAAAAACACGGAATTCACGTGGTTCAGAAATTATCTCTGAACATTGAATGCGTTTGCTCCAGGGTAAACGGCTGAATTTCCAAGTTCTTCTTCAATTCTAAGAAGCTGATTGTATTTTTCAACGCGTTCCGAGCGGCTTGGCGCTCCGGTTTTTATTTGGTTTGTGTTCAATGCAACTGCCAGGTCAGCGATTGTTGTGTCGGCGGTTTCTCCTGAACGGTGGCTTGCGATTGCGGTGTAGCCAGCTGCGTGCGCCATTTTTATGGCTTCAAGAGTTTCTGAAACCGAGCCAATCTGGTTCAATTTTATAAGAATTGAATTTCCCGCGCCAAGTTTTATTCCTTTTGAAAGACGTTCTGTGTTTGTTACGAACAAATCGTCGCCTACAAGCTGAACTTTTTTTCCAAGGCGAGCTGTCATTTTCTGCCAGCCTTCCCAGTCTTCCTCATCAAGCCCGTCTTCAATTGAAATAATTGGATATTTGTCAACGAGTTTTTCCCAATGGTCAATAAGCTCGTCCGTTGTGAAAATTTTTCCTGATTTTGGCTGTTTGTATTCACCTTTTTTAGAGCCTTTCCATTCTGAAGAAGCTGCATCCATCGCAATCTTAAAGTCTTTTCCTGGCTTGTAGCCTGCGTTCTCAACCGCTTTAAGAATTGTTTCAATGGTTTCTTCGTCGCTGGAAAGATTCGGTGTAAATCCGCCTTCATCGCCTACGGAAGTCGCAAGATTTTCGCTTTTCAAAAGTTTCTGAAGAGAATGGAAAACTTCCGCGCACCATCGGAGCGCTTCCTTGAAACTAGGGGCTCCAACCGGCATAATCATAAATTCCTGGACATCAACGGAATTTGTCGCGTGCGCTCCGCCGTTCAAAATATTCATCATTGGAACTGGAAGGTGAGTTCCCTGTACGCCGCCAAGAAGTCTGTAAAGCGGAACGCCCAAAGAGTTTGCCGCCGCTCTGCAGGCTGCGATTGAAACTGCAAGAATTGCGTTTGCGCCAAAGTTCGACTTGTCTTTTGTTCCGTCTGCGGCAATCATTGCAGCGTCAACTGCGTAAATGTCTGAAGCGTCAAGTCCTTTTACCGCCTGCGCAATTTTTGAGTTGATATTCTCGACCGCTTTTTGAACGCCTTTTCCAAGATATCGATTTTTGTCACCGTCGCGAAGTTCAAGAGCTTCAAATTCTCCGGTGGAAGCGCCCGAAGGAGCTGCGCCGCGCGCCATTGTTCCGTCAGCAAGATAAACTTCCGCTTCAACTGTTGGATTTCCACGTGAATCAAGAATTTCACGTCCTATAACTTTTACGATTTCAAGTTTTTCCATAAAGTACCGCCTAAAAACATTTGGTTAGCAGGTGCTAACTTATAATTAAGATACAACTTTTTTGTTTTATCGGCAAGCAAAAAAAATCTTGATACCATAGTTTTTATCCGAATCTGGTTATATAAATTAATGCAAAAAATCGTTAATTTATTAATATCACATTAAAAATTATTATTTTTCAGGGGATATTATGAAAAAAAATCTTTTTTTTAAAATTTTTATACCGGCAGTTTTTGCCGCATTGATTTTTTCCGGCTGCTCAAAAAAACAGCAGGCTCTTCAGATTTATTCTATAATACATGAAGAAGAAACTACCGCTCTTACTAATCTTTTTACAAAAAAAACTGGAATTCCGGTTCTTTTTCTGCGCGCTTCCACTGGCGAGCTTGTAAACCGCGTTATCGCAGAAAAAGACAATCCGAAGGCGGATATTCTTTTTGGCGGCGCGACAAATTATCACATTCAGGCTGATGAGGCGGGCGCGCTTGAGCCTTATCTTTCTCCCAACGCGGCGGTTGTTCCTGAATATGCGCTGGCAAAAGACAACACATGGACAGGTTTTTGCGTGCTTTCGCTTGGAATCGGCATTAACAAAGGTCGTTTTGAACAGAAATTTCCTGGCATAGAGATTCCAAAGACTTGGGACGACTTGCTGAACCCTGCTTTTAAAGGTGAAATAGTTCTTACAAATCCAGTCGCGTCTTCAACTGCATATCTTTTTGTTCAGAACCAGCTTCAGCGCCTGGGCTGGGAAAAGGGCTGGGACTATCTTTTTAAGCTTGTGCCTCTTGTAGGTCAGTTTCCAGACAGCGGAAGCGCTCCGGCAAAACTTCTTGGAACCGGGGAATATGCGATTGGAGTTTCTTACTTGCACTCAATTGCAAAATACCAGTCAGACGGATTTGACCTGGTTCCTGTCGCTCCGCCGCAGACTGTAGGCGATGTTGACTGTATTTCAATCATGAAAAACACAAAGAATCTTGAAAGCGCAAAAAAATTCGTTGATTTTATGCTTTCCAAGGAAGCCCAGGAACTTATGAGCTCGATAGATTTTACAGTTCCTGTAAATCCGGAGGCAAAAGGCGCGGAAGGTTCAATTCCTGTAAGTCAGCTTGATTTGATTAAATACGACGTAAAAAAAGCCGCTGCCCAGAAAGACGAAGTTCTTGGTATATGGTCAAAGAACGTAAAATAAGACATGAAGTTTGATGCAAACCGGAACAGCAGGTCGCTGCTCGCCGCATGGATAGTTATTGTCGCGTTTTTTGTTCTTTTTATAGTTTTTCCTCTGCTTTGCGCGCTATTCTCTGCAAAAACCGCTGATTTTGCGGCGGTTTTTACACAGCCTGTCTGGCGCGAGGCTATGAAGAATACTCTGGCGGAATGTCTTGCCTCAACAACGCTTTCTGTGCTTACAGGTTATATTTTTGCGTATGCAATAGCAAAAGGAAATATTCCTTTCAGGCGATTTTTCAGCGTTATTCCGGTTCTGCATCTTATTACACCGCCTTTTGTTGGCGGTCTGGCTTTTATTCTTCTTTTTGGAAGACAGGGTTTTATTACGCGCAGGCTTCTTGGACTGGACATTTCTTTGTACGGATTCTGGGGGCTTCTGCTTGCGCAGACTTTGTGTTTTTTTCCTATGGCTTACCTTATTTGCCTTCAGACATTGCGTGGAATAAATCCAAACCTTGAAAAAGCCGCCCGCGGAATGGGTGCCGGCGAGCTCAAGATTTTTTTTACAATCACACTGCCGCTAAGTCTGCCCGGAATTATTTCCTCATTCTTATTTATTGCAGTAAGTGTTCTAAGCGATTTTGGAAATCCTCTGATTGTCGCGGGCCGTTTCAGGGTTCTTGCCGTTGAAATTTACACTCAGCTTACCGGCTGGCTAAAGACTGGTACCAGCGTTGTCCTGGGAATTGTTCTTGTAATACCAAGCGTAATTCTTTTTTTCCTTCAGAACAGGATAAATTCAAAGATTGGGGCAAAAGCCGTAACCTTTGGCGGAAAAAATTCTGTTTTTGTAAAAGATGATTTGGAGTTTGCTAGTAAGAAAAATGTCAGTCCGGCCGCCAGAATCGGGCTTTTTGTGTTTGTCCTGTTTATTTCCCTGCTGATTTTGGGGCAATTTGCCGCAATTGCCGCCGGAAGTTTTCAAAAGCTTTGGGGAATAAAGACCGATTTTACCCTTGAGCACATAAAAGCGGTTTCTGGATACGGAAAAGAACTAGGGAATTCCATATCCTTTGCCCTGATTTCTGCGGTTTTAAGCACACTTGTCGCGGCGGTTTCAAGCTATCTTGTTCACCGCACAGATGTTCCCCTAAAAAAATCAATAGATATTTTTGCGCAGATTCCGTCTGCGATTCCTGGTTCATTACTAGGTCTTTCCATTTCAATCGCGGCGAACAGGCTTCACTTCAGGAATTCCGCATTTCTTATAGTCGCGGCGATGACTGTTTCGTTTATGCCGTTTGCATACAGATGCATTTCAAATTCTTATATTCAAATAAGCAGGACACTGGATGACGGCGCGCGCTCCTTGGGCGCAAATCAAATTTTTCTGCTTTTTTCCGTTCTTGTTCCGGTCGCAAAAAATGGAGTTTTCAGCGGTTTTGTGTATGATTTTATTCGCGGCGCAGGAACTTTAAGCGCGGTAATCTTTCTGGTTTCCTTTAACACGCCGCTTGCTTCTATAAAAATAATAAATCTTGCGGAGCAGGGCGACTGGGGAAAATCTGCGGCGTTCTCGCTTGTGCTTACGCTGATAACTTTTGCAATTTTAGGAATTGCGCTTGCCCTTGTTTCTTTTTCGGTTATAAGGCATAAATTTAAAAGGATGAAAAAAAATGTCGTTTCTTTCAATTGAAAACATTCATTTTTCTTATGGAAAAACCCAGGTTATAAAAAATTTTTCCCTTCAGGTTGAGGAAGGAAGCTTTACAACATTGCTGGGAGAAAGCGGCTGTGGAAAGACAACACTGCTCCGGCTTATAAGCGGATTTCTTGAGCCGGATTCCGGCACAATTAAAATCAATGGCCAGACAATAAACGGAATTCTTCCGAACAAACGGAAAATCGGTTTTGTTTTTCAGGATTACGCGCTTTTTCCGCATTTAACGGTTGAGCAGAATCTTTTTTACGGCCTGAACATAAAAAAAAGTTCAAGGGAAACAAAAATCGAAAACAAAAAACTGGTTGTTCAAACCGCAGAAAATCTTGGCCTGCAAAATCTTTTGAACAGATTTCCTTCCGAGCTTAGCGGAGGCCAGCAGCAGCGCGTTGCCCTAGGCAGAGTTCTTGTTCTTAAGCCGAGCCTTCTGCTGATGGACGAGCCGCTTTCTTCTCTTGACACGAACCTTAGGCTAAAAGTCCGCGATGAGTTAAAAGAAATTCAAAAAAAACTGAAAATCACCACTGTATATGTTACGCACGACCAGGAAGAAGCCCTGAGCCTTTCTGATAAAATTGCGGTTATGAAAGACGGAGTCCTGCTGCAATACGGAACGCCACGGCAAGTTTATTTTGAGCCGGGAGACCGGTTTACCGCGGAATTTGTCGGAAAGGCAAATTTTATGAATGGAAAAATGTTCCGCCCGGAATGGATTAAAATTTCAAAACAAAAAATTCCCTCCGAAGGAGCATTTAAAGGAACAGTTATTTCCGCTGAATTTTTAGGCGCAGTAACAAGATATAAAATTCAGCTTGAAAACCAGCAGGTCATAACCGCCGATGAGCCAACAGTTTCTTCCGAAGAAATAAAAACCGGCGATTTAGTGGCAGTTTCCATATTAAAAGAAACTTTTTTGCGGTAAAATATGTAGACTCTGGAAAAAGCGTCTGGAGCATATCTCTGGGCGCAAAAACTGAAAAAAAACTGATGGAAAATCTAAATGGCTAGAAAGAAAAAATCCAAAAAATCATTTCCAAAAGGATTTCTTGTTTTAATACTGATTATTGCGGCCGCGCTGCTGTTTTTTCTAAAAGCCCAGGCAATAAGTCAAGCCTCTCCGCAAAAAACCGCTGAAGTTGAAAAAACTTTGCCTCAGGCGGAATCTCTTGCTCCTGAAACGCCGGTTTCTTCCGAAGAACAGAACAAAACTTCCGCTATTCCTTTGCAGGACGGGGAAGAATCTTTTGTCCATCTTACAGATACCCTTCAGACTCCTGAATGTGGACTGAAAAACCGTTCCGCGGATCATGAGCTGCGCGAATTTAAATATTATTCCCTGTGCTACCGCGAAACCTACGAACAGGCTGAATGGTCGGCCGAATGTATAAAATCTTCGATGCTTCAAAAGAACGCGGTCCGCTCGAATGATTTTCGTCCTGATGAAAAAATCTCCACAGGCTCTGCGGTTCTTGCCGACTATAAAAATTCCGGCTATGACCGTGGACATCTTGTGCCGGCGGCCGATATGTCGTTTAGCGCGGATGCCATGAGCGAAACTTTTTATATGAGCAATATGAGTCCGCAGGCGCCGCAGTTTAACAGGGGAATCTGGGTAAGGCTGGAAACGCAGGTCAGGCTCTGGGCGCAAAAATTCGGAAAAATCTATGTTGTTTCGGGTCCGGTTCTTAATAAAAGCGCGGAAGATTTTTCTTCAATAGGCGAAAATCAGGTTTCTGTTCCTGAATATTATTACAAAGTCATACTTGCGCCGGTATACAAGGATGAAGAGGATAGAAGAACGCCGGAAACATCGGAATCAGCAATGGCATTGGGTTTTGTGATTCCAAACCAGAAATGTGAAAAAGAATTCTGGGATTATGCAGTTCCGGTTGATGAAGTTGAAAGCCTTACAGGAATCGATTTTTTTCCTCAGCTGGAAGATTCTCTGGAAAACCGGATTGAGTCTGAATTTCATCTTGAAAACTGGAAGTAGCGCATTTTCAAAATTTCTTATTGTGTAGTATAATTTTATGAAGAGGTTTTTGTATGCAAGGTTTTGTAAAGTCATCTGAAATCCGGTATTCTGGCTTTGAAAAAGCCGCGGTCCTTCTTGCCGAGCTTGGAAGCGCAAGTGAAAAAGTCCTGCAGGCGCTGGATTTGTCAGATTTGGAAAAAAATAAGCTTACAAAAGCGATGCGGAATTTAGGCCGCTACGATGCAAATGATATTTCACATGTAAAACGCGAGCAGGCTGTCCTTAATGAGGCGCTTCTGTACGGCGCGCAGAAAAATATCCTTTCAAAAAAGCCGGTTGTTCCGGCGGAAGAACGCGATAAAAATAAAAATATGTGGCAGACCGTAAAAAAAGACCCGGATAAAGTCGCGAACCTTCTGAAGCTATGGCTTGACGAGGATAAAAAATAGATATTCCGAGGAATCTGCGGATTACCTTGCTTTTTGATATTCGTCCAGTTTATTCTTCAGTTCGGAAAGTTCTATTTCAAGTGAAGTCCTTTCTGCCGCAATTTTTATGGCTTCATTTTCATCGGGGCAGCCTGAAATTTTATCCTGAATCTCTGGAAGAACCGTGTTCTCAAGCTCGCTGATTCTGTTTCTTATAACCGAAATTTTCTTTGGAGGCCGTCCGCCTTTTTTGCCGTTCTCGCGGCTTGCCCGGACTTTCCTGTTGCTCCGGGATTTTCCGTTGAACTTGTAGAGCATTTCAATCCACGTTTCAAGATTTTTTAAGTTTGTTTTTATCCCGAACTGAATATCGTCAATTTCTCTGGAAGGATTTTCAATTGCAAAATTTTCAAGTCTTTTTTGCAAAGAGCCAAGTTCCGCCAAGGACCTTTTTATTTCATCTGTTTTTAAGGACATAGCATGATTATAACCTAATGCTTTAGGTTTGTACAGCGTATAATTTTACACAGGAAAACAGCATGAAATTTGACATAAAATTCGGCATATTGATTAAACTGGTGATTTTATATAATATATTTGTGCTTTAAGGAGCTGCCTGAAGAAAGGAGGTGAATTTTGTATGGCAACAATAATTGTTGGCGAGTCAGAAAATCTTGAAAAAGCCTTGAAACGATTCAAGCGCATGACCGAAAACGAAGGCATTGTAAAAGAATACAAGGACCGCAGATATTTCACAAAACCTTCTGCTGAGCTTCACCAGAAAAAAACTTCTTTGGCAAGAAAACTTTTGATAAAAAGAAAAAAAGCAGTTCGTAAATCTGCTTACTAGATGAAAAAAATAATTTATGTTGTTTTTTTCTTGACATCCTGTGCTAAAGGCGTTAGTATATAAACAGCTTGTAAAAAGCTAATAAACTCTCTCCGATTTAGTATGGGAAACCATACGGACGGCTTTTTGGACAACTTTGTTGCTTCGAAAAGCCGTTTTTATTTTTTAACGAAACTGAAAAAATGAAAATTAAACTTGAAAAACTAAACAAAACCTATCTTTCAAAAGATGGTTCTAAAATAAAAGCGGTAAGCAACGTTTCGCTTGATATTCCTGAAAACAAGATTTTTGGAATTATTGGAAAAAGCGGGGCAGGAAAAAGCTCTCTCGTCCGTCTTATCAGCCTGCTTGAAACACCAGATTCCGGCGCGGTTTATTACGGCGAAAAACGGGTTGACAACCTTAAGAAAAATCAGCTTATTGCCCAGCGCAGGAAAATCGGAATGATTTTTCAGAATTTCAATCTTTTTACATCAAGAACAGCCGGCAAGAATATCGCATATCCCCTGGAAATATGCGGAACGCCAAAAAATATAATCGCAACCCGCGTAAAAGAAATGCTGAGCCTTGTAGGACTGGAAGAACGTGAGGACGCGCCGATAAGCACGCTTTCCGGCGGACAGAAACAGCGCGTCGCAATCGCAAGGGCGTTGGCGACAAATCCGGATATTCTGTTCTGCGATGAGGCGACCAGCGCCCTTGATCCTCAGACCACAAGGTCGATTCTTGCCCTTATCCGCGATATTCAGAAAAAAATGAACCTTACGGTTGTTATGATTACGCATCAGATGGAAGTTGTGCGCGACGCGTGCGATCAGGTCGCTGTAATCGAAAACGGCGCGGTTGTCGAGCAGGGAAGCGTAGAAGAATTGTTTTCAAATCCGCGGACAGAAACGACAAAGGATTTTCTGCGCAATATCAGTCATACAAGCGACGAGCCGTTCCAGAATATTTCTTCAAATCTTGTAAAATGGTCAAAAAAAGGCGGAAAATACACGCTTCGTTTTGCCGGCGAATCTTCCGGAGAGCCGATTTTAAGCAAGGTTGCTAAAAATTTTGACATAGATTTTAACATTCTTGCCGCCGGAATTGAAAAACTTCCTGATTGTCAGTTTGGAACTATGCTTGTTGATATAGTCGGTGAAAAATCGGAGATTGAAAGAGCGGTGGCTTTTTTAAATGAAAATAACGTTTCTGTTCAGGAAGAAACTTCTGGAGGCGAAAATAAATGAGCCAGATTCTGATTTTAGTAGGGCAGTCAACCCTTGAAACTTTAATAATGACATTTTTTTCAGCGTTGTTCGCTCTTATCCTTGGTTTTCCGCTGGGAATCCTTCTTAATATCACAAACAGATTTGGAATAACGCCGAAGCCGGTTTTTAATATTGTCCTAAGCCGCGTAATTGATGTGCTCCGCTCGTTTCCTTTTGTAATTCTTATGATTGTTCTTCTTCCGTTTACACGGCTTGTCCTTGGAAGCGCGATTGGAACAGCGCCTACAATTGTTCCTCTTGCAATCGCCGCGACTCCGTTTGTGGCCCGCATTACAGAAACCGCCCTTAACGAAGTTGATCCGGGCATGGTTCAGGCGGCAAAATCCATGGGGTCGACAAACTGGCAGATTATCTACAAAGTCCTTGTTCCGGAAGCGATGCCTTCGGTTGTTTCCGGGATCACGCTTACAATCATCACACTAATCGGCTATTCAGCAATGGCAGGAACTCTTGGCGGCGGCGGACTCGGCGACCTTGCGATTCGTTACGGCTACCAGCGTTTCCGCACCGGAATTATGGTCGCGTCTGTCATCGTTATTATAATTCTTGTCGCGCTGATTCAGTTTGCAGGCACAAAAATTACAAACCGGATGATGAGCAAAAGATAAATTTTCAATTTTTTTTCAAAAACCGTTGACACGATTAATGCAGAACGGTATAAAATAATCATACTAAATCACTAGGAATTAGTGGTTTTAAAAATGGATATTGGAGGCAATATATGAAAAAAATCATCGCTTTTGCTGCGGCGGCATTGGCTTTTGCGACTGTTAATGCCCAGAAAACATTGAAAGTTGCGGCGACACCAGAGCCACACGCGGATCTTTTGAATCTTGTAAAAGATGACTTAAAGGCTGAGGGAATCAACCTTCAGGTTATTGAAATGACAGACTATCCGACTTTGAACGAAGTTCTTGAAGCCGGCGACATTGATGCGAACTTTGACCAGCATCTTCCATATATGGAATCTTTCAACAAGGAAAAGGGAACTCATCTTGTGGCTGTGGCAGGAATCCATGTTGAACCGTTTGCGCTTTACTCAAAAAAACTAAGCTCGATTAAGGATTTTAAGAAAAAATCAGTGATTGCAATTCCGAATGACCCAACAAACGAGGCTAGAGCGCTTCTTCTCTTGCAGGAGTCAGGACTTATCACGCTTCGTGATGGCGCAGGAATTGAAGCGACACCGATTGACATAAAAAGCAATCCATTGAAACTTAAATTCCGCGAAATTGAAGGCGCATCTCTTCCACGAGTGCTTAATGACGTTGACGGCGCTGTAATAAACGGAAACTATGCGCTTCCTGCAGGTCTTTCAGCAAAAAAAGACGGTCTTTTTGTAGAAGGCTCTTCATCTCCTTATGTAAACTATGTCGTAGTAAAGCAGGGAAATGAAAACCGGGCAGAAATCAAGGCTTTGGTAAAGGCACTGCAGAGCCAGAAAGTAAAAGACTATATCAACAAAAGATATCCAAACGGTGAAGTTGTAGCAGCATTCTAATCCTTAAGGCAGAATGAATGAAAAATCCGCAGGCTTACGGCCCGCGGATTTTTTTTGTTCCTAGAGATTTTTGTTTTCTGTGAATTTTTCAAGGCGGTTCATTGCGTCCTCAAGAATTTTTTTAGGGCAGGCAAGATTGATTCTTACAAAATTTTCGCCGCATTTTCCGTATTCTGAGCCGCCGTTTATGTAAAGCCCTGTTTTGTCTCGCAGTTCCTTCGCAAAATCATCGCCGTTCTGATGCAGGTCGACCCACATAAGGTATGTCGCATCCGATTTGATTACAGAAAATCCCTTTTTCATGGAATCAATGCGTTTTTCCGCGTATTCACGGTTTCTGAAAAGATATTTATTTAGCTCATCAAGCCATTCTTCGCCATGGTTGAATGCGGCGATTGTCGCGTCTATGGCAAATGCGTTCGGCTCCGCGATTTCATCCGTGTTCAGGGCGCGCCACACTTTGTGCCGTAAAAAAGGATTCTTGACAATGACGGCGGAAGAATTTATTCCGGCGATATTAAAACATTTTGTAGGGGAAACGCAGGAAACCGAAATCTCGGCGCAGGTTTCAGAAGCGCCCACAAAAGGCTCGTATTTTTTTCCGGGCCGTGTAATATCGCAGTGGATTTCGTCGCTTAGGACAATCACTCCATATTTTTTGCAAAGTCCGCCGATTTTTGCAAGCTCATGTTTTGTCCAGATATTTCCAGTCGGATTCTGGGGATTGCATAAAATCATCATTGAAACCTGAGGGTCTGAAAGCTCTTTTTCCAGGCGCTCAAAATTTATTGAATATTCAGTTCCGTTGTAGTCAAGCGGACATTCTACAGGAATTCTTCCGTTGTTTATTATGGAATTGAAGAAAATATTGTAGCAGGGGGTTAATAGCAGGACTTTTTCAGCCGGAGTTGTAAGTTTGCGCACCAAGGAAGAAATGGCCGGAACGATTCCTGTACAAAAAATTATACATTCTGGTAAAATTTCTAAGCCGTGGCGGCGTTTCCACCAGTTCATGCAGCTGATTTTCCATTCATCCGGCACTATGGAATATCCAAAAATTCCGTTTGCCGCGCGTTTTTCAATGGCTTCTTTTATGCAGGGGGCAGTCTCAAAATCCATGTCTGCAACCCAAAGGGGAAGTTCTCCGGGATTTACATCCCATTTAAGGGAATTTGTATGTTTTCTGTCTACAATTTTATCAAAGTCAAATTTCATTTTAACGCTCGTTCAGGTTAGGGTCTTCCGAATATTTTTTTTCAATATTTTTGCATATAATCTGCGTTTTTGTCACATCAACCCTAAGCGGATTCATAATCAGTGTTCCGATTCCGTCTGCGTTTATAATTCCAGAGCCTGGATTTTTTATGCTGTCAACCTTGTTTGTTATGGTTGCGTTTATGTTCTGTGAATATTCAAAGGCCAGATCGGTGTTGATAAGAGAGCAGTTTTCAAGCGTAAGGCCGTCTATGTAGCAAAGACCCTGGTTGCTTTCGATGACGCAGTTTACGAATTTTAGATTTTTTGAATTCCATCCAAGGTATTCACCGCAGATGTATGAATCGTAAATCTCAACATTTTCGCAGTTCCAGAAAGAGTCTTTTGAATTCAGGCGCGCGTTGCGGATTTCAATATTTTTTCCGCCGTCAAGAAAGTAATTTCCGTCAAGAACAAAATCTTCCGCCTTGAAATTTTCTGAATTCATAGCGAAGTAGTCTCCCTTTGCATAGACCTGTTCAAGGCGGATATTCCTGCAGTTCCAGAGCGTTTCTTCGGCATTTGAAAAAGTGACTTTTTTTAGAAAAACTCCATCGCATCTGCGGAATTCTTTTGGGGCTTCAATAATAGTGTCTTCAATCGTCGTGTTTTTTGTGTACCATAAACCGGAGCGAGAAAGGTCGTGAAAAATAGATTTTTTTACAGTCGCATTTTCGCTGTTCCACAAAGGATATTTGTAATTAAAATTTGTCTGCTCCAGAAGAAGATTTTTTCCGTGCTTTAAAGGCGATTCTCCATCCAGAAAAGTGCAGTTCACGTAACGGGCATCGTGCGAAAAATATTCAGCGCGCTCCCCGGAAAATTTTTTTTGACAGTTTTCTTTCATAATTTTAGTTCCCTCATAAAGATACTGCTTTTTCTTAAAAATGTGTAAAAAAAAAATTACTTAGATTTAGTACCTGTAATGCAGTCGGAAATAGAAAGGTCTGAAGGCATTTTGCCGGTGTTTTTACCACTGGCTTTTATACAACCGTTCCAGGGCAAACGCATTATAAATAATTTAAGTAAACTTTGCGCGAAGGAACGGTTTCGTGGTCAAAAACACTCTGATTGTTGAGACCGCGAGAGCGGTCAATTCTATAGTTACTTTGCAACAATCAGCGTGTAGCGCATTATTGCGCGATTTTGAACCACGAAACCGTGACTGGGAGCAAGTTTTTTGCTGAATACATTTATAATGCGTTTGCCCTGACAACCGTTCAAATTATACTTGAATTTTATACATCTTTGGGAGTATAATAATATTATGAAAAAGGCAATCTATCACGGCTCAAGCTCGATTATCGAAAAACCTATCTTTGGCTTTGGAAAAGTCCGTAATGATTACGGCCTGGGTTTTTATTGCACAGAAACATTGAGCATGTCAAAAGAGTGGGGCGTTTCAAAATATGCTAATGGTTATGCGAATATCTATAATATCGAAACTGATGGTCTTTCTGTCTTTGATTTGAATTCTAATGAATATACAATTCTTCACTGGCTTGCAGTTCTTCTTGAAAACCGAATCTTTGATATTGGTTCCGCGCTCGCCCAGGAAGCAAAAGATTATCTTCTCAAAAACTTTGCAGTTCCATATAAAGAATTTGACATTGTTACAGGTTATCGCGCAGATGACAGCTACTTTTCATTCGCACAGGATTTTATCAACGGTACGATTTCTGTACGTCAGCTGGGAAACGCAATGAAACTGGGTGAACTTGGAAATCAGTTCGTTTTGAAAAGCAAGAAGGCTTTTGATGCAATTCATTTTGAAGGCTACGAAATTGCGGAATCTTCTGAATGGTTTGCTAAGAAAGAATTGCGGGATAAGAGTGCACGCCGTCAGTATTTTGACGTAGAGAAAAATAAACGGCAGCGTGGTGATTTGTACATTATCCAGATTCTGGATGAGGAGATTAAAGCCGATGATCCACGCTTACGATAAGAATTATCTTTCAAAAGCTCAAAGCACGCTTGCTTCAATGATTGATTTTGCAGTTTATGACTTGAACATTCCTCTTGAAAAGTTTTACCAGAATTTTTTAGTTTCACCTATATCTGAACAGTTTGAATCAGGCGAATCTTCAATAATTGCCGGGAAATCAGGTGTAGAGCTTGCCCTGGAAGTACTTGAGGATGAAAAACTTGCAAAAGAATATCGTCCGGCAACAAACCGAAGCCCGGAATACTGGACAGGATGGGCACTTGCTTATTTTCAATGGCAGACCAATCTAACTTTTAAGCAGATAAACTCATTGATTCCTATTACAGAAATATTGGCTATGTATAATCCTTATCATGAGATGGATATTTCCCAGTTCTGTGACAAAATGACAGAGCTTTATAATTTCCGGAAGTCAGAAACAAATCTCAAAAAATATCGTCTTGCGGCAGGCCTTTCACAAAGTGAATTGGCCAAACTTTCCGGCGTTCAGGTACGTACTATCCAGCAATACGAACAGAGGGTAAAGAACATCAACGCGGCAAAAGCTGAAAGTGTTATTGCATTGTCAAAAGCCCTTGAATGTCCGGTGGAAATGCTGTTGGAAGTGTAATAGAAGAGTAATGGTAAAAAATTGACGTATAACAATTCTTTTGAATATGCTAATGGGTCGACAGAACATACATTATAGGATGTTAAATATTTTACAAATTTTCTTATTCAGACGCTTTCCGTAAAATTACGTTGTCTGATTATTTCATTTATATTGGCTTTTTGACATAAAATCAATATATTTTAAGCATGGAAACTAAGGATGTTGTGATTATCGGTGGCGGCGTCGCAGGTCTTTCTGCTGGAATGTATGCCGCCCGCTATGGAATGGATTCTGCTGTTATTGATGCTGGCGGCGGCGGTCAGGCGCTTGAAATTTATAATCTTGAGAATTATCCCGGGGTTTTTCCTGAGGTAAGCGGCTCGGACTTTTTGGAATCCTTGAAAAAACAGGCTGAGGCGTTTGGCGCAAAAATCATTTATTCCGAGGTTCAGTCGATTGACAAAAAAGGAAATTTATTTTTTATAAAGACAAGCAAGGCGGAATTTGAGGCAAAAACTGTTATTTATGCGACTGGAGCGGCTCACAGCAAGCTTGGAATTCCCGGAGAAGAAAAATTCGCCGGTGCTGGCGTTTCTTACTGCGCTGTCTGCGACGGTCCTTTTTTCAAGAACAAGAATGTTGCCGTTATCGGTGGCGGCGACAGCGCCTGCGCGGAGGCTCTGTATCTTGCAGGCATTGCCTCTCATGTCGATTTAATTCACCGCCGGAATGAACTTAGGGCGACCAAGTCGATTGCGGAAAGAATTTTTGCGGATGAAAAAATAACTGTCCATTTTAATTCCGTCGCTACAGAAATCGCAGGCGATGAAAGAGTTTCTGCGGTTAATGTGGAAAATATTGAAACTAAAAAAACAGAAAAAATCGAAGTTGACGGCGTTTTTATTTTTGTTGGAATGGAGCCGCGGACTTCCCTGCTTGAAACCTTAAAAAAAGATGAAAACGGCTATATAGTCACAAACGACAGCATGGAAACTTCTGTTCCCGGGCTGTATGTCGCCGGTGATGTCCGGTCAAAGCCTTTGCGGCAGATTGTTACAGCGGCCGGCGACGGTGCGGTAGCGGCGGTTTCTGCCGCAAAATATGTAAAAAATCTGTAAATACTGTCTGAACTGCGGTTGTTGAGTTTGTCTGTTTTTTTTAGGGCTATGGAGATTTTATGGAAAAATATTTAGTTTCCGGGATGAGCTGCGCCGCCTGCGTTGCGCGCGTTGAAAAGGCTGTTTGTAAAGTTCCGGGAGTTACTAGCTGCGCTGTAAGTCTTCTTACGAATTCTATGGGCGTTGAAGGCTCGGCTTCGTCCGAAGCGATTGTCAGCGCGGTTCAGGCGGCTGGTTATGACGCTGAAAAAATCAAAAAAAATCGCAGCGCTACGGAAGAAAAAAATAAGACCGATAAAACAAATCTTATTGAAGACAAAGAAACTCCTGTGCTAAAAAGAAGGCTCTTCTGTTCGGCCGGGATTCTGATTGCGCTGATGTACCTTAGCATGGGTCATGTAATGTGGAACTGGCCGATTCCCGCGTGGTTTATGAAAAACGGCGGAAATCATGTCGCAATGGGCCTTGTGGAAATGATTCTTGCCTTTGCGATTATGCTGATTAATAAAAAATTTTTTATAAACGGATTTAAGAGTCTTTTTCACGGTGCGCCCAACATGGACACTCTGGTTGCAATGGGCTCGGGAATTTCTTTTTTGTACAGCGCTTTTCTGCTTTTTGAGATGACGGACTCTGCCCTTTCCGGCGATTCTGAAAAATCCATGCGCCTTATGCACGGTCTTTATTTTGAAAGCGCGGCGATGATTGTAACGCTAATTACCGTTGGAAAACTTCTTGAGTCAATTTCCAAGGGAAAGACCACAAATGCCCTTGAAAGCCTGATGAAACTTGCCCCAAAAACCGCAACTCTTGTTCGGGATGGCATAGAAACTGAAGTTCCGGTTGAAGAAGTTCAAGCCGGCGACATTTTTGTTGTCCGCCCCGGTGAAAATATTCCGGTGGATGGAAAAATAATTGAAGGAAATGCGGCTGTTGACGAATCCGCGCTGACCGGAGAATCTGTGCCTGTTGATAAGACTGTCGGCTGCGATGTTTCCGCCGGAACAATAAATCAGAGCGGTTTTATAAAATGCGGCGCGACAAGAATTGGCGAGGACACTACTCTTTCCCAGATTATTCAAATGGTAAGCGATTCCGCCGCAACAAAAGCGCCTGTTGCAAAAATCGCGGATACGGTTTCAGGGATTTTTGTTCCGGCAGTTCTGGCTGTTTCCCTGATAACTTTTGCGGTATGGCTTGCATCCGGCGCTGAATTTTCTTTCAGCCTTGGAAGGGCGATTTCTGTGCTTGTTGTAAGCTGCCCTTGCGCGCTTGGGCTTGCGACTCCTGTAGCGATTATGGTAGGAAACGGAGTCGGCGCTAAGAACGGAATTCTTTTTAAAACCTCGGAAAGTCTTGAAGAAACCGGAAAAACGCAGATTGTCGTACTGGATAAAACCGGAACGGTAACAAAAGGCGAACCTGTAGTTACAGACATTATTCCCGCTCAGGTTTCAGAACAGGAATTTTTTGAAAAAGCCGCCGCACTTGAGGCAAAAAGCGAGCATCCGCTTGGAAAAGCCGTAATAAAAAAAGCGCGGGAAACTGGCATAAAAATACAGAACACGTCGGATTTTGTCTCTGCGCCGGGAAACGGTCTTTCCGCGAAACTGAACGGAAAAACGATTCTTGGCGGAAACCGTTCCTATATTGAAAAAAATCTTGGAAAACCTGTCGAACCGGAGTTCCTTTCGCAGGCCGGAAAACTTTCAGAAGAAGGAAAAACTCCCCTTTTCTTTGCCGAAGACGAAAAATTCCTTGGAATTATTGCGGTTTCTGATGTTATAAAAGACGACAGCATACAGGCTGTGTCCGAGCTTAAAAAAATGGGCATAAAAGTCGCGCTTCTTACCGGCGATAACGAAAAAACTGCGGCGGCAATAGGCAAAAAAGCCGGGATTGACCATATTATCGCCGGAGTTCTTCCCGGCGGAAAAGAAAAAATTGTAAACGAATTTAAAAAATCCGGAAAAACCTGCATGGTTGGAGATGGAATTAACGACGCCCCTGCCCTTACCGCCGCGGATACAGGAATGGCTGTTGGGGCAGGAACGGACGTCGCGCTGGATGCCGCAAATGTCGTTCTTGTAAAAAGCTCTCTTCTGGATGTTCCTGCCGCAATACGTTTAAGCCGTAAAACCTTAAAAAACATCCGCGAGAATCTGTTCTGGGCGTTCTTCTACAATATTATTCTTATTCCGATTGCGGCCGGAGTTTATTACCGTCCATTCGGCCTTGCAATGAATCCTATGTTCGGCGCGGCGGCGATGAGCCTTTCCAGTTTCTGCGTTGTTCTAAACGCATTAAGACTGAACCTTGCCGATATAAAAAATCCAAGATATGATAAAAAAATAAAAAAATCTGCTGAATTATTAAAAAATGGAGGAAATATGACTGCGGAAAAAATTTTAAAAGTTGAAGGAATGATGTGCCAGCATTGCGAAAAACACGTAAAAGACGCGCTTGAAAAAATAGAAGGCGTTCAGGAAGCAATCGCAAGCCATGAAAAGAAACAGGTTGTTGTAAAACTTTCAAAAGATGTTCCGGAATCTGAATTTGAAAAAGCAGTTTCAGATGCCGGATATACTTTTGTAAAATAAAGTTTCTTCTGCTATCGCTTGGCTTTTACAGAACTGCCTTAAGAAACTGCTGAAGCCGTTCGTTCTGAGGATTCACAAAAATCTGCTCAGGCGTTCCTTCAGCGGCGATTTTGCCGTCTTCCATAAAAATTACGCGGTCGGCAACTTCGCGGGCAAAGCCCATTTCGTGCGTCACAACGACCATTGTCATTCCATCGTTTGCAAGCTGCTTCATTACAGCAAGAACTTCGCCTACAAGCTCAGGGTCAAGAGCGGAAGTCGGCTCATCGAACAGGATTGTTTTTGGCTCCATTGCAAGTGCGCGCGCAATCGCGACACGCTGCTGCTGGCCGCCGGAAAGATTTCCTGGATATGCGTCAAGTTTGTCGCCAAGCCCTACGCGGTTCAGGAGCTCTATTCCCTTCTCCCTAGCCTCTTCTTTTGATTTTCCCAGAACGTGCATCGGCGCAATCATCGTGTTTTCCAGCGCGGTTTTGTGCGGAAAAAGATTAAACCGCTGAAAAACCATTCCGACTTCCAGCAGAATGTCGCGGCGTTCTTTTGAAGAAATCTTAAGTTTTCTGACTCCGTCGCTGTACTGCGTCAAAAGCCTGTCCTCAATATAAATAGAACCGTTGTTTATGTGCTCAAGATGGTTCAGGGCGCGCAGGAACGTAGACTTCCCTGCTCCGCTAGGCCCGATAATGCAGACAACTTCCTGCGGCTTTACCGCAAGGCTTACGCCTTTTAATACGTCCAGTTTTCCAAATGAAACTTTAATATCTTCAGCTCGAATCATGTCCATTTCTGTTTCCTCGTTACTCGTAAGTATTTTTCTTTTCCAGACAGTGGAACAGTAAAGTGAACACTGCGGTAATAATAAGATAAAGAATCATCGCCGGAATATAAACAAGAGAAGATGCTGTTGAAGACTGAATGCTTCGCGTAACTTTTGTAATGTCGGCAAGCGCGATAATTGAAACAAGGGAAGCGTCTTTAAGCATCATGATAAATTCGTTTCCTACAGGCGGAATAAGCCTTCTTATTGACTGAGGAATTATTATAAGGCGCATCGTCTGAATGTAGCTCAGTCCAAGAACTTTTCCGGCTTCCATCTGCCCCTTGTCTATTGACTGAATTGCCGAACGGAAAATCTCGCTGCAATACGCGCCGCTGTTCAGGGCGAACGCAATGAACGCGGCAAAAAATTTATTGTTTATAGTTAGAGCTTCGTTGATTTCGGGAAGTCCGTAGTAAACAAAATAAAGCTGCATTAAAAGCGGCGTTCCCCTAAAAAAGAAGACATACGCTTTGCTTAACGCGCGGATAACTTTTTTCTTTGACATTGAGCCAAGCGCAAGGATTATTCCTAGAAAAAGGCCTGCCAGCACAGAAACCAGTGTAAGAGAAATTGTGACCCGCGCTCCAGCTAAAAGCTGCGGAATCCAGCTGATAATTTTTTGCATTATGTTCATACGGCAGACCTTTTTTTATTATTTTGTTGTATCGGATAAATCCATTCCGAATATTTTTTCAAACAAAGACTTCATTGTGCCGTCTTCCTTTATATCGCTGAGCGCGGCATTGACTTTGTCCAGAAGCACAGTGTTTCCTTTCTTTACGCATACGCCAAGGAATTCATCCGGCTCGCTGAGCCATGCCGCCTTGAATACAGTGTCGACAGGAGCAAGATAGTCAACAGAAACAACAGTGTCGCTTACAACCGCGTCAATTCTTTTAAGGCGAAGGTCGTCGTAGGCGTTCATTATCTTGTCGTATCCGTTTTCGATGTATGTAAAGTTTTCCGCCGCGGCGTGTTTTTTTGTGTAAAAGTCAGAGGTTGTCTCTGCCTGATAGCCAACTTTCAATCCTGCCAAATCAGAGAATTTTTTAATTTCAAGCGGAGAATCCTTTCGCACGATGATTGCCTGTCCGTTTCCTACGTACGGCTGTGAAAGGTCAAAATTACTTTTTCTGTCATCTGTGATTGTGACTGCTGAAATTACCGCGTCGTAGCGGTTTGTGTTCAACCCTGCAAAAATTCCATCCCACGCTGTGTCTATGAACTCAACTTCAAGTCCGATGCGCTTTGCAATCTCCTTTGAAAGCTCAATGTCAAAACCGATTGGAGTTTTTCCGTCTTCCGCATAATATTCCATTGGCGGATAACCGATTTCCATCGCTACTAAAAATTTGCCTTTTTGAACTGTGAATTCACCTTTTTCAACTTTTTTTGAACAACCAAAAAGCGCAAAAACCAAAAGACCTGCACTTATTACAGAAACTAATTTTTTCATGTAAAGCCTCCGGAAAATAAAAAAAATTGACAAAGAGCCTGCCGCGGCAAACGTCTTTGTCAAATGACACATAATTATAAAAAAAAATGTGAATTAGGGCAATATTTCAGGGGGATGTCCAATAAGTATTTTTTTGTCATTTATTGGACATCCTCTTGTTTTAACCCTGTTTTTGCGGTTAAACCCTGAACTGGTCAATTTCCTCGGTGATTTTGTCGATAGATTCCTTTACCTTTCCAGTAATGCCTCCAAGCAATGCGCCGGTTTCATCAATCTTTTTTGCGCCGATGGACATTTCTTCCATGCTCTGGTTCATTGCGGAAGTGCAGTCCTGAAGCTCGTGTATTTCTTTAAGAATAAGCTCGCTGCCCTTCTCCATTTCCTTGGATGCAACCCTTACTTCCGAAGTGCTGTCGTTCATTGAATGCAAGGCTTCGCTAATCTGCTTTGAACCTTCGCTCTGTTCTTCCATTGCGGCTTTAATCTGGTTTACAAGGATGTCGGTTTCCTGAATTTTCTGAGTAACCGTTGTGAAAGAGGAAGTCGTTTCCTCCGAGGCGTTGACAACTTCTGTAATCGATGTTCCGATATTCTTAAGCTGGTCGCCGATTATCTTTGACTGTTCAGAAGAAGTTTCCGAAAGTTTTCTGATTTCGTCCGCTACAACGGAAAAGCCTTTTCCAGCCTCGCCCGCGTGGGCCGCTTCAATCGCCGCGTTCATCGCAAGAAGGTTTGTCTGCGAGGCGATGTTTGAAATCGCAAGGTTCGCCTCGTGGAGCATCTGCGACTGTTCCTTAATATGCTCAATGCGCTCATTTACGTTCTGCTGTTTTGAAATGCCGTTTTCTGCTTTCTGATGCAGCTCTTCAAAAGACTCCGCCATTTTTTCAATGGAACTGTTTACAGAAGTGATGTTTCCTATCATCTGCTCCACGGCGGCAGAAGCCTGTGTTACACCCGCGCTCTGGTTTTCAATCATGTGGTCAAGAGATTCCATGTTCGCAGTAATCTGGTTTACCGCTCCTGCGGTCTGGTTTACGCTTGAACCCTGGTATGTTATCTGCTTATGTATGCTGTTTATGTTGGCAATGATTTCTGTTATTGAGCTAGCCGTGTTTTCCGTGCCCAGCGCAAGTTCATCGCCGCCGTGTTTTAATTCAAGGTTGGATTCCTTTACGGTTGAAATAATCGAGTGAAGTTTTTCTATAAATGTATTGAATCCTTCCACAACATCGCCGATTTCGTCGTGGTGGTGCAAAGGCAGGCGCTTTGTCAAGTCCGCGTTTCCGTTTGCGATTTCAATAAACGAATCGCGCACAGAGTTCATAGGCTTCATGATTTTCTTTACAACAAGATATGCGGCAACCATAGCAAGGGCTATTATTATGGCGACAAACGGAAATGTCGTAAGAAGCACCATAAGCGAAGTTCTTGCAACCGCATTATTGTTCTTCGCAATGAACAACATTCCGGTATTTTTTCCGTCTGAAGAAACCGGCATGTAAATACTTTCGTAGGAAGAGCCGTTTATTTTGTTCTGTCCGTAGTAGATCTCGCCGTTTTTAAGGACTGTTTCCAGAATCACTTCGTTGTCAAGCTCCGTTCCTACAAGCGACTTGCCGTCCTTTGTCTTTAATGTTGTTGAAGTGCGCGTTTTTCCGCGGAAAACAGTACATTCAACGCCGTAATTTTTCTGGATTGTGGAAATAAAGTCGTTTTTAGCAAGGTTGTATCCCATTGTTACAGTTCCAATAAGCGTCATGCCGCGGTAAACCGGCTCGGAAACAAAGACTCCGTAGGAAATGGAATTGAATTCCTGTATTGAAACGCCTTTCTTTCCTTTCAGCGCAGTTTTTATTGAAGGAAGCGTATCCGTTCCGCGGTTAAAAGAACTTGTCTCGGAAGAATAGATGATTCTTCCCATCGTGTCGGTTATAAACACGCAGTCTGCGTCAATGTCGCGTATCTGCGGATCGACGATTTTATTCAGTTTAACAAGATTGTCGTCCGCGACCGCCTGCTGCAGCTCTGGATGTACTGCCATAACTTTTGCAGAAGAAGCAAGGCTTGCCTCCCATTCTGCCAGAGTCGCGAATGCCCCCTGGCCTGTTGTTTCAAGGTCTTTTTTTATCCATACCTGGAAACTTTTAGAAAACAAAGTAATGGAAATAAAGACGACGGCCAAACAACTGATAACTACTGCAAGCAGAACAAGCAGCTGCAGTTTTCGAGCAATAGAGTGTCTAGTTTTCAAAATCTAACTCCAATTTTTAATAAAGTAATTTTAAGTCTATCCCTCTTTTGTAATTTTGCAAGTTGTTTTAAAAAAAAACGCCTGCGAATTAACGAATCCTAAGGAACATGGCGTAAATCGCGGTTACCTTAAAAAAAAACGTTGCCAGTGTTTAAAAAAATGTTATAATTACCTAAATGGAGCTAATTGTATGAAAAACAAAACTATTAAGACTACTATTGCATTTAAATTAAGTTTGTTTGCAATAATTATTCTTGGGCTTGTTGCCATAATCCAGGGCATTGTCAATTCAAGTTTTACAAAAAAAAATGTAACTGAACTTTATACAGAATATGGAGTTACCGAAACTAATGCAATGCGCATATACCTTGACACATGGGTGGAAGGCAACATAAATACAGCAAGGGCAATCGCGACTTCAGAGTCATTCAAAGAAAAAAGCGTTCCTGAGCTTGTGAAAGAACTTACTGAAAACAAAGTGGAATTCAACAGGACGTTTACTTATGTGGCTGTTACAGACACAAAAGGAAACATGTGGACTTCCAACGGCAGCACAGCAAATGTAAGCGACCGCCAGTACTATAAAGATGTTATTTTTGGCGGCAGGGATTTTGCCGTAGACAACCCTACTACGAGCAGAAGCACAGGAAAGACTCTTTTCCACATTGCAATTCCTTTAAAAGACTTGGACGGCAACATAAAGGGTTCGTTTGTCGCCATGATTGGAATAGAAAAGGTTCAGGAAGTTATTTCCAACATTACAGTCGGTGAAAATGGATATGCGTTTATTCTGGACTCAGACGGAGTTGTTGTCGCAGCAGGCCTCACTTCCTACGTAGGCAAGAACCTTGTTACCATGCCGGAAAGCGCTGAAAACGGACTACGCGAACTTGCGCAGACCATGATAAAGAACGAAACCGGCCATAGAGAGGTTATAGACCCTGGCACTAACGAAAAGGCAATCTGTTTTTACGCTCCTTTCCAGGTGACGGACTGGGCTGGTGGAGTTATGATTCCTAAAAAACAGTTCGATGCGGTCGTCATTCAGCTAAGGCACATATCGGGAATTGCTTTTGCATGCTCCGTAGTATTCTTCATAATAGCGATGTCCATTGGAATTTCTTATATGATAAAACCGCTTAAAAAGGTTATGGCGGCAATTGATGACATCGCTTCCGGAGATGCTGACCTTACAAAGACAATCGACGTAAAAGCTAATGATGAAATCGGCGAGATTGTAACGGCGTTCAACAAATTCACTGGTAATATGCGCGTGATGATGGCCGACTTGAAGCATGAGAAAGAAAACCTTGAGTTTGCGGACGAAAATCTTAGTGCCACCACAGAAGACACAAGCGCCGCGATTACGGAAATCCTTGCGAATATTGAATCCGTTCACAAACAGATAAAAACGCAGTCTGACTCTGTAACCGGAACTGCCGGCGCAGTAAACGAAATTGCCTCAAACATTGATTCTCTTGAAAAAATGATTGAAACGCAGAGTTCGGGCGTTACCCAGGCCTCTGCCGCTGTTGAGCAGATGATTGGCAATATTTCCACGGTAAACCATTCAATGGACAAGATGGCGGATTCGTTCAACCAGCTTTCAACGAGCGCGAAGTCTGGATACAACCTTCAGTCCAATGTAAATGATCAGATTGAACGCATTAAAAACCAGAGCGAAACTCTGCTTGACGCAAACGCGGCGATTGCAAATATTGCGGAACAGACAAACCTTCTTGCCATGAACGCGGCGATTGAAGCGGCGCACGCAGGCGAAGCGGGAAAAGGATTCTCTGTTGTTGCGGACGAAATCAGAAAACTTTCGGAAACTTCTTCCCAGCAGTCAAAGACGATTGGCGACCAGCTTAAGTCTATAAGCGAGCTTATAGACAGCGTTGTTTCCGCCTCCACGGAATCACGACAGGCATTCCAGAATGTTACCACCCGCATTGAAGAAACCGACCAGATTGTTCGGCAGATCAAGGCTGCCATGGAAGAGCAGAACGAAGGTTCAATCCAGATAAACCAGGCCCTGCATTCAATGAACGACAGCACTATTGAGGTTAGAAACGCTTCAAGAGAAATGTCTGAAGGCAACAAGGCTATTCTTGAAGAAGTTCGAAATCTTCAGGATGCTACTTCTGTCATGAGCGGCAGCATGGAAGAAATGGGAATCGGTGCTACAAAAATCAATGAATCTGGAGCCGCGCTTACAGACATCTGCAAGAAAACTCACGAAAGCATTGATGCAATGAATAGCTATATTGATAAGTTCAAGGTTTAAGATTCCGGTTTAACCAAGGGAAATTAAATCTTTTATTACTTCGGAAGCAATTATAAGTCCTGCCACAGACGGCACGAATGCGTTGCTTCCGGGGATTTGTTTTTGGAATTTGCCGTTCTGCGTTTTTTCTGCGGGCGGCAATTTTTTTTCCTGCGGAGCCGCATTTGTTTCCGGGCTTGTTTCCGGACTTGTTTTTGGCGGAACTGTTATTTCAGTGCTGAAGACGCACTTTACATTTTTTATGCGGCGTTTCTTCAGTTCATTTCTTATTACCCGGGCAAGCGGACAAACCGATGTTTTAGAAATATCCGCGACCTTGAACTTTGTGGGGTCAAGTTTATTTCCGGCGCCCATTGCGCTTATCACAGGTTTTCCGGCTTCTTTCGCGCGCTCTATAATTTCAATCTTGCCTTTTACGGTGTCAATGCAGTCGATAATGTAGTCGTATCTTGTAAAATCAAAACTGTCTGAATTTTCCGGCAAAAAAAATATCTTGTGCTTTGTAACGGCGCAGTCCGGGTTTATATCGCGGATCCGTTCTTCCGCCACATCAACTTTGTTTTTTCCTACAGTTGAATGCAGCGCATAAAGCTGGCGGTTGATGTTTGAAACAGAAACCGTGTCATTGTCCACAATATCTATTGCGCCCAGCCCGGAGCGCACAAGAGCTTCCACAACGTAACTGCCTACCCCGCCAAGCCCGAAAACGATTGCCCGGGAATCGCGCAGCTTTTGATTTTTTTCTTTTCCAATTGTAAGCTCAAGCCGTTCAAACTGATTTTCCATAGTGAAAATAATATAGCATTTATTTTTTTTTCATTCTATAATTTGTAAATCAGTTTAATTTTGAATTTAGCCTGAATATCGAGTTTTTTGCAAAAAGAATAAAAGCTCAGGCAGATTTACAATTTGTGAAGATTTTTGGCGATTGAATTAATTAAAGTGCGGAGCACCCGAATTCGAGCCAAATCCATCTGAGCAAATTGGAAACCTGCAGAGAGCGTTCTTTCATAATTTAAAAAAAACTCGAAATTAAGGTAATTTACAAAGGATTTTATAAAATGGAAAAATCTATCAACACAAAATGTATTCAGTCTGGTTACGAGCCAAAAAACGGAGAGCCGCGTCAGATTCCTATCATCCAGTCTACAACGTTTAAATATGACACAAGCGAAGAGATGGGCGCGCTTTTTGACTTGCAGAAAAGCGGTTATTTTTACACAAGGCTTCAGAATCCTACAAACGATTATGTTGCGGCCAAACTTGCGGCTCTTGAAGGCGGAACTGCGGCTATGCTGACTTCTTCCGGACAGGCTGCCAATTTTTTCGCGCTTTTCAATATCTGCGAATGTGGAAGCCATATTGTCGCGTCAACTTCTATTTATGGCGGAACTTTTAACCTTATAGCAACAACGCTTAAGAAGATGGGAATTGAATCAACTTTTGTCGATCCGGACGCCTCCGAAGAAGAGCTGGGAAAGGCTTTTAAACCGAACACACGCGCAATGTTCGGCGAGACAATCGCAAACCCGGCGCTTACAGTGCTTGATATTGAAAAATTCGCGAAAGTGGCGCACGCGCACAATGTTCCCTTGATTATAGACAACACGTTCCCGACTCCAATCAACTGCCGTCCGATTGAATGGGGAGCAGACATTGTTACTCATTCAACAACAAAATATATGGATGGGCACGGCTCTTGCGTAGGCGGCGCAATTATCGACGCAGGTAAATTTGACTGGATGGCGCACAAGGATATGTATCCGGGACTTTCAACTCCTGATGAAAGTTATCACGGCGTTACCTACGCTGAAAAGTTCGGAAAAGAAGGCGCTTTTATTACAAAGGCGACAACCCAGCTTATGCGTGACTTCGGCGCAATCCAGTCGCCGTTCCATGCGTTTATTTTAAACCTTGGGCTGGAATCTTTGCAGGTAAGGATGCCGCGCCACGTTGAAAACGGCCAGGCGGTCGCAGAATTTTTGGAAAAACAGCCGCAGGTTGAAAGCGTAAATTACCCTACTTTAAAAGGAAACAAGTACTACGAGCTTTCAAAAAAATATCTTCCGAACGGCGGTTGCGGTGTGGTTTCTTTTGAATTAAAGGGAGGCCGCGCCGCGGCTGAAAAATTTATGAAGGCGCTTAAACTTTGCGCCATTGAGACCCATGTGGCGGACGCAAGGTCATGCTGCTTGAATCCGGCTACTTCAACACACCGCCAGATGACGGACGAGCAGCTTAAATCTGCCGGAATCCCGGCCGGACTTATCAGAATGTCATGCGGTCTTGAAGACAAAAACGATTTGATTGCAGACTTGCAGCAGGCGTTGGAATCCTTGCGGTAAGTTATAAATGAATAAACCCGGCGCGACTTGTACCGGGTTTATTTTTTATAGAGAATTGCCGCCGGTGAATCAATTTCCGGCAGCGCCGCAGGAACAGAACCTACGCGCGGATAAATTCAAGAAGGATTTTTCCGTCTTTTGAATAAACCGTAAGATTTCTTCCAGAGATTGAATATGAAAATGCTTTTTCGATGCTTTCGAAAAACAGTGTTTCAAGCTCCATGGAATCTTTGTCGCCTGCCACAAGCGTTGAGGCGTCCGGCGCAAACGAGATTTTTCTGCTCTTTTCATCAAGACTGCAATCCGCCGTAAAATAGTTAAGACCGGAAAAACCTGAAGCCTTGCCTTTTTCTGTAAATTTAAGGGAAGGACGCTCGTTTTTGTCTGTATTCAGGCTTACAACGCCATCGCCTTTTAAGATTGCCGCCAAAATCCATTCTGAATCTTTTATGGAAGCGGATTCAAAAACAAGCTCTGACTTTTCCGCGGAATTAAAAATGTGCAGAAATTTCTTTTCGCCCTCTGATTTTACTTCCACTCTGTCCGCGCCGCTCAGGGAATTCAAAAATTTGCGTTCAAATTCCATTTCTTCCTGGCTTCCTGCCATTTTTGTTGAAGCGAAATCTTCGTTCAGTGAGATTTTATTTCCAGAAACCGCGCTTGAGCCGGAAAATAGATTTACGCCGGAAAAACCGGAAACTTTCAGCTCCTTTCCTTCTGAAACAAAAGAAACAGAGGCTTCCTGCAAAGCAATCGAATTTTCTTCCATATTAAATTGAATTAAATTCCAATCGCCTGAAACCAAATCTGCCCCTTTGGTCTTGCAACCCGCAAAAATTACCGCGGAAAGCACAATCGCCGCCGCAAAACTTACCTTTTTCATACGAACTCCTGAATTTATTTATGTGATTTTTTATCTTGAGCGTGCCGGCCAGAGCTTCTGTCTTTGGAAATCCGCCGCAAGCCTTTACGCTTTTGTTCAAACTTTTCCGGTAATCATCCAGGGAGCATTTTCCTTTACTGATTCCATATCTATATTTGAGACTAAATTTTCAACAGTGCTGAACAAGTCCATAAGACTTTCAAGCGCCTTGCTGATGTAAATAAAATAGTAAACCTGTGTTCCTTTTTTGTGGCTCAGAATCATTCCTGAATCTTTTAAAATCCTAAGGTGATGTGAAATCGCCGGCCGCGAAAGATGGGTCTTTGCTGTTATGTCCTGAACATCCATTCCGTCCGTTCCAGATTCTGCAAGAATCAAAAGGATTTTTTGACGGACTGTATCGCTTAAAGTTGTCATGTAAGGTGTGCATTTATTAAATTTTTCCCGGATTATACTGATTTTTTCCTTGAAATATTCACTACTAAATGAATTCATTGCACACCTCTGTTTTATCTGGCCGCCCGGAACATGCACCGGCGCGAACCTTTATGTAAACAACCCTGGACTGCTTGAGCCGGATTCGTTCATCCGTTTAAGTGTATTATCATATAAACATAAAGTCAAGGTTTGGAACAGCGGCTTGCAGGACGCGCTTTTTCTGGTAGCTCATTCAATTGCTGTGCTGAATTTATAAAACTCGAAATTCGGGATAAATTAATATAAATTTTGTTGACGATGTTTTGTAAAATTATTATATTTAGTTTATCGGTTTAATTTCTTAAACTTATAAACTGCTAATATTTTTAGGAGGATTTGTATATCATGAAACGCTTATTCAAGCACCCATGGTTAATTATCATCGTAACGCTTGCTGTTACCACGGTACTTGGACTCCAGCTTGGAAATATCCAGATGGACGATTCCACCCGGCTTTATTTTCCGCAAAAGCACGACTCTTACAAACGGCTTATTGAATCGGAAGACAGGTTCGGAAGCACTGTTGTTATTGGAGTTTCCCTTGAAACCGACAAAGGAACTATCATAACTCCGGAAGTTCTTGAAATTATCGACCATATTTCAACCGATGTTGAAAATTTGCCTACAGTTGACCGGGTTGACTCGCTTACAAAGATTGACTTTATTGAAGATGTTGACGGCGCGCTTACCGCTGGAAATATTATTGACGCGGAACGCGACGAAAACGGTTACCTTCCAAAACTTACAATTGAACAGACAAACCAGCTTAAGCAGAATCTTGCGGACTGGGATGAAATGTATACGCGCTCAATAATTTCTGACGACAACAAGGCTGCCCAGATGCAGATTACCCTTGTCGCAAACAATCATCCGGATGAAATCGCGTATATTGGCGCAATAACTTCCGAGCAGGCTGAAATTCTTGCAAACGCCGGAATAAAGACTTTCAAGGATTTTAAGAAAGCCGAGAAGAAAGGAACTCTTGCTTCTATTGAAGGTTTTTCTGATGAAGAGCTTGCTTCCGTTACAGAAATAATAAAAGATGCCGCGGCAAATGCAAAATCTTCAAGCGATATTGAAAAGGAAACCTTGGACAAGGTAAAGGAAATAACTGAAAAATACACAAAAGGCTCTAGCCTTAAGGTAATTTATTTTGGCGATCCTGTTGTTTCTGAAAATATGCACGAATTCATAATTTCAGACCTTGTAAGGCTCATTCCGCTTGTTTCTGTAGTTGTTCTTCTTACATTGTTCATCAGCATAAAGACTCTGGACGGAACTGTCCTTCCTCTTATAACGGTTCTTCTTTCAACTGCCTGCACCTGCGGACTTATGGCCGTATTCAATTTTACATTTACGATTGTTACAAGCATTATTCCGGTCGCGCTTATTGCCTGCGGTTCTGCATACGGAATCCACGTGCTTACCCATTACTACATTGCGCTGGATGAGGCAAAGTCAAAAGGAATTGAAATTACAAAAGACGTTCACAAAGAAATAATCCTTAAAGGCGTAGGAGACTGCGAAGTCGCTGTATTCCTTGCTGCCCTTACAACTGTAATAGGATTCATTTCTCTTGTTACAAGTCCTATGGGACCGCTTCACAGTTTTGCAATCTTTACGGCAATCGGCGTTGCTCTTTCATGGCTTTTCTCTGTTACTTTCATTCCTGCAGTCCTTATGGTAAAACCGATAAGCAGAATCGGCAAAAAATCAAAAATCATGCAGGACGTTTCCACAAAAGTAAGAAAGCACACTATCAACCGCGGAAACGCTTCTCACGATTCGTTGTACGGCATTTTCCTTTTCTTCTGCGGCTCAAAGCCAAGAATGTATATTTTCGGTACGCTCCTTGTTATTTTCTCGTTCTTCGGAATTAAAAAACTCCACATCGACACTTCAATCATCAACTACTTCCCTAAGGAAAGCCAGTTAAGACAGGATATTGATTATGTTGACAAGCGTTTTGCCGGAACAAACCTTATTTTCATGACTGTTGACGGGCCGAAAGTAAAAGATGAGGACGGCAATTTCCTTGATGAGGACGGAATTCCTGTAATGAACAAGGATGGAAAATATCTTGACGTTAATGGAAACATAATCAAGAAATCTGACGGAAGAAAAATTGCCCTTGAAGAAGGCTCGATGAAAAATCCGGACATTCTTGAAGCCCTTGACGGTCTGCAGGATAACATCTACACAAAATTCCCTTGCGTAGGAAAAATGATTTCGTTCTCTACATTGATTAAGAGAATGAACCAGGTTCTTCACGCTCCGAGCGCAGAAAACCTGAATACCGTCGCAACTTCTTCTGGAAGTGCCGAGTTTGGCGCGGATGATTTTGCGGATTTCGGCTCTGACTTTGGCGATTTTGGAATGGACGATTTCGGGGACTTCGGAACAGATTCTTCAGAAGATGAAACTTACGAAATGCTCCCGGATTATGTTGATCCGAACATTGCCTACGTAAAGAAACTGAACAGCACAATTACTATTGAAGAAGGACTTCAGCTTCTTTCTTCTTCGTATGCGGAAGCTGGCGGAAGAAACGCCACATTGGATGAGGTTGTAAAAGTTCTTGAAAAGAAACTTAACTACAAGGGAAGCGATTTCTACGAAATTCCTTTTGACGAGGCAAAATATGGCTACGCTCAGCACGAAGCCCTTAAGAATGTTGTGGGAAACTTCCTCTTCATGCTTTCTGACAAGGAAACTCTTGGTCGCTGGGCAAATGACCCGCAGAATGAAAACGTCTTGAACCCTAACCGCCTTCGCGTTCAGATGGTATTCCGCTCCCAGTCTACAGATGACATTGAATCTGTAATTTCTGAATGCAATTCCTATGCGAAGAACCACTTTCCGGAAGGCTACGAAATTTCTTTCACAGGAAAAGGCGAGCTTGAATCTGTAATGACTGATATGGTTGTTTCTTCCCAGATTCAGAGCCTTGCATTCTCTCTGTTCTGTGTATTTGTTGTCATAGCAATTTCGTTCCGTTCAGGCTGGGCAGGATTGCTTGGCGCAGTTCCGCTTGCATTCACAATCTTCCTGAACTACATGACGATGGGATTTACAAAAATCAACCTTGACCTGGTTACTTCGATTATTGCTTCTGTCGCGGTTGGAATCGGCATTGACTATACAATCCACTTCCTTGAGACTTACCGCGCAGAACGCGCAAAAACTACGGATGTTCATGCGGCCGCCAGAAGAACTTTTGCTTCAAGCGGTGTAGGAATCCTTACAAATGCGCTTGCAGTTGGACTCGGATTCCTGGTTCTGTGCCTTTCTAAGTTTGCGGTTTTGCGCTACATTGGAATTTTGATTGCAATTGTTATGTTCACAAGCTCTATGCTTTCTATGACGATTCTTCCGGGATTCCTTACAAACTATGACCCTAAGTTCAGCCGTCCAAAAGTTGAACCGACAGAGGATCTAGGAACGGACGAAGATAAAACAAACAAATAATTTTTATAGGAGATTTATATGAAACTTATGAAAAAAACTTTTCTTGCAGCTGCACTTCTTGCCGCTTCTGCAATGATTTTTGCGCAGGATGCACGTTCTATTGTTGACAAAGCATTGAACATCAAAAAACCAAACTTTAATCATTCTATTATTGAAATGGATTTGATTAACAAAGCCGGAAAAATTGAAGAGCACAGAATTATTGATGAGCTTGGCCGGCACAACCAGAGCTCAGATACTTCTGATGTTGTTATGAACTTTAAGGTAAGCACAAACAAGTCAAACGAGGGAATTAAATTCCTTCAGAAAGAAAACAAGGGCAAAGATGACGACAAATGGATTTATATGCCGTCATTAAAGACTACCCGCCGCGTAAATTCTTCTGAAGGCAGCAAGTCTTTTACAGGAACTGATGCGACTTACGATGATATGTCTACCCGCGAGCTTGATGATGATACCCACGAATTTTTGGGCGAGGAAGAAAAGAACGGTTTCAGCTGCTGGAAAATAAAATCAACTCCAACAGACGCGACATTCACAAAAGCGCAGTACAAATATCGAATCCAGTGGATTGACAAAAACACATACACTCCGGTTTACGCAGAAATGTATGACAAAAAAGACGGAACTCTTGAAAAGACTTTAACTGTTGAAAAGCTTGAAAACATTCAGGGCTATACAATCACAACTTCTACAACTTTGAAGAACGTGAAGAACGGCCATTCGACACGAATCGCCGCCCAGAAAAACGCAAAAAGCCCGAACGGCTACAACATCATTCTTGACAAACCGATTCCAGACAGCGTATTCACACAGAACTACTTGAATACAGCTAAATAACCCAAATGTCGAGTTTTTTACTGAATCCGTAAATTGAATGAGCGGGAAGAAAAAGAAAGCGGCAACCGAGCCATTCTGAGCGATAGCAAGCGATTTTGAAAAAATCGCGCAGTCTGATACATTGTACGCGAAGTATGGCGAATTGACGCGCTTTTTCTGGTAGCTCATTCAATTTTTGTGCTGAATTTATAAAACTCGAAATTCGGGCTAATAAAATGATTTTGGGGATGTCCAATAAGTTCTGAATGTCATTGTTGAACAATCTCTAAATGATTGTAATATACACATTTAGGTTTTCGGGGCAAGCCCGGATATGACATAAAAGATACTAAGGGACATCCCCCTATTTTTATAATCAAAAGGATTTTTTATGAAACGGACAAAGATTCTTGCACTTCTGGCAACCGCCACATTCTTTTCTTCTTTTGCGACCGCACAGGATATGGATTTTGGCGATGATTTTGGAAGCGACTTCGGCGGCGATTTTGGCTACACAGCCTCTTCTTCATCCTTTGCCGCGACTGCATTATCTGTAAACGGCGAGGCGCAGGTTAATTTCCGCGCTTATGTTGATGACGAAGGAACTTCCGGGCTTCCGATTGACGAATGGAATACATGGGTTGATCCAAAGGGAAAGCTCGGACTTAATTATTCAAATGACAGCGTTTCCGCGGATGTAAAATTTGCGCTCAGCAAAGATATAATCACAGACTACAAAGCCGACATTATTGATGAGCTGACTCTTGAAGCATATCTGGGCAATTTTGTAATTCAGGCTGGAAAAATGAAGGTTGTGTGGGGAAAAGGCGATAAACTCCACGTAATTGACAACTTTAACGCGAACGACTACAAAGATTTCCTGATTCCAGACTACATTGACCGCAGGATTTCTGAGCCGATGGTACGCGTTCTTTACAACGCGCCGAACGACGCAGGACCTTTTACTTCAAACCGTTTTGAATTTGTATGGACTCCGTTTATGACAGCCGACCGCTATGCCGCTTCGGGAAGATGGGTTCCGAACCAGGTTAATGAGCTGAAGGAAGTGCTTACTAGAAATGCTGGAGAAATAATTACAAAACAAAGAAAGACCGCTGGCGATGACTCAGAAGCGCAGGCCGTCTACACAACTATGCTCAGCAACTCCTCTTCCCTTGCCGACAACCTTTACCCTGACCTTTACCAGCTTAAATATATGCAGGCAGGAGCGCGCTTTACAACCACGACCGGTTCATGGGACTGGGGCTTAAGCTATTATTTTGGCCGTGACAAGCGGGCTTCATTTGATTACAAAAAGATGGCGCCTTATGTTCAAAAATATCTTGAAGGAACTGCGGAAGAAGATGACAAGTTCATTGATTACGATTTTCTTCAGGTTTTTGGAATTGAAGCCGCAAAAACATTCGGCGCATACAACTTCCGCGCGGAAGCCGCGTACAACCTTACAAAAGATGTTGCCGGCGACGACCCTAAGGTTCACAACAATTCGCTTGCGTGGGTCTTTGGATTTGACAGAGATCTTCCTGTAAGCGAACTGAATTTTAATCTTCAGACACAGGGAAAATTCATACTTAACCATGACGAGATAAAAAATTCCGGCGATACGGAAAGCGGAACTTATAAAACTGACAACAAGCTGGTTTTGAACATTTCTGACAATCTTGCGCACGGAAAATTAAAGCCTGAAGTAAGCGCAATCTACGGATTCGAGCATTTTGACCTTATCATCATGCCAAAAGTAACGTGGTATGTTTCAGACGGTCTTGAATTTTCTGCAAGCGGAATGTATATGCAGAGCTTTATAGAAAGCAGAAGCGAATTCGGAAACTGGCACAACAACAGTTTTGTGCAGATTGCGGCAAAATATACGTTCTAAAAATACTTCAAATATTGAGTTTTGGTAATATGGATTTACCTAAAACTCAATATTTGAAAAATTATTTGTAGGCTTAATTTCGAGTTTTTTTTACAAATTACGAAAGAACGCTTTCGGCATATTTTCAATTTGCTCAGATGGATTTGGCTCGAATTCGGGTGCTCCGCACTTTAATTAATTCAATCGCCAAAAATCTTCACAAATTGCAAATCTGCCTGCGCTTTTATTCTTTTTACAGAAAAACTCGATATTCAACCTTGTAATCAAACCGTTTTATTCAAAAATCATTTTATCTTTCTAGCCAAATACAAATCTGTAGAAATTATATGCTCTGAGACATTTTCTGCGCCGTAATTGTTTTCATATTTGAAATAATATGAACCTTTTATTCCAAGAGAAATGCGCTTTTTTATAAGATGCTCGTAGGAAAGCGAAGTTTCCGTGATATAGGTTTCGCCTTTTTTTGCATAAGACGGAACTGCTGTTTCTATGTCGAAAAATCCCAGGCAGGCGATATTTAAATTCAGCTTTCCAAAGTAATTTTGCCTTGCGGTAATTTCGTACCGGCTGTAAAAACCTGCGCCATAATCATAAAGCCTGCGTTCAATTCCGTCGTTCGGAAGCGATACGTATCCACGGTAAAGAGAATAGCAGTCGCCTGTAGCAAAAAAAGTTCCGCTAAGATTAAGTTTCTGGTCAATTACAAAATTATTTTTAAATTGTGTGGAAGAATTTAAAATTATGCCGAGACCGTTAACCGAGCAGCTGGAAAGTTTTGTCCAGTCAACTTTAAAAGTCATTCCAAGCAGAGCAGAAAACGAACTTTTTTCTGAATATTTAGTTCCGAATCTGTAAAGGCTTCCTTCAATATTTGTCTTTACCTGATAATATTTAACAGTTCCACCGCCATCCAGTTTAAAATTAAAATATGAAAATGGAATGGATTTTTCATTTCTAAACGGATTTCCATAAATCAGCGAAAATCCGCCGTGAATATTACCGTTCACATTTTCCTCGTTGTTATATGAATTTTCCGCGGAATAAGTTCTTTCTGCGATTCCGCCCATACTTAAAAAGTTTTCAAATGATGTTACGCCTTCCTTTGTGTCGCGCGTGTGGTGATTTTCGGTAATAAGGGCATTCAACGCGTCCATCGGGCTTATGATAAACGCCAGAATTGATTTTGCGCCAGAAGCTTCTATGTAAAGCCGGTGAAAAACTTCTCCAAAAGCGGCTCCGCCAAAAGTCGTGCAGATTAAATCGTTCACAGACTGACGTTCCGTTTCTGCAAAATATTCCCATGTAACGCTTCCCAAGGCTGCATAGCCAAGCGATTCGTAAAAATTAAAATTGTTTGCACGGCCGGCGGCAAAATAAAACGAACCCTGATACGGATGCCCTAGCTGGTTCACAACAAATTCGTCGTTATCCCAAACCCAGCAGTGAGTCAGGTTGTCGTAAACTGATTCTGGCGAAATCTGCGCATAATCCGCCTTAAGAATAAATCTGTTAAAATTTGCAAGAAGCACGTTGCTTCCAATGGTTTCCGCGGCGGCAATCAGTCCGTTTTTAAATGTCGGCGAAGGCTGAACTGATTTTTCTTCCAAAAACTCATCCGGTTCAGCTGAAAGTTCAGCGTTGATTTTTAAGCCGGGGATTTCTTCTTCTGAATTCTGCGCAAAAAGCGAAACGCTGATAAAAAGCGGCAGAAAGGCAAACAATATTTTTTTCATTCTATAAACCATAATTCAAATATAAGAATAAAATTGAATTTTGTATAGCCTTTTCAAAATCAGGTAAATATCCCGAATGTCGAGTTTTTTGTAAAAAGAATAAAAGCGCAGGCAGATTTGCAATTTGTGAAGATTTTTGGCGATTGAATTAATAAAAGTGCGGAGCACCCGAATTAATACAAGCGTAGCGCGAGCCAAATCCATCTGAGCAAATTGAAAATCTGCCGAGAGCGTTCTTTCATAATTTGCAAAAAAAACTCGA
>OBSA01000017.1_pt1 | contig 80458 bp, 62 predicted proteins | sample 1501291 | NCBI WGS metagenome assembly OBSA01 (sample SAMEA3360679, study PRJEB22359) | human gut metagenome | biome: ENVO:urban biome; feature: ENVO:human-associated habitat; material: ENVO:feces | place: Bangladesh | collected 2011 | reverse complement strand
AAATATGCCGAAAGCGTTCTTTCGTAATTTGTAAAAAAAACTCGAAATTAAGCCTAATAAAAAAAGGAATAAAAATGAACAATAATATTGAAAGAGATTCTCTTTCCAAGGCGACCGGAACTTCAATTCCGCTTGGAGCGATTTACACAAATAAAAAAAAGGGTACTGTAATCGGTGAATACACAGATCTTCCGGAATTTGCGAAATTCTGCAAAAAGGCGGATTTAACGCTTCTTCAGCTTCTGCCTGTAAACGACACAGGAACTCAGTCTTCTCCTTATTCGGGGCTTTCGGCTTTTGCGCTTCACCCGATTTACATCGATATTTCCGCCCTGCCGGAATTTGATTCCCTGTATGCTTCCGACAGCAAATTTAAAAAAGTGTACGACAAGATGCTCAAGGATTTTCCTTACAATGGTCTTGGCCGGTACAGCTACACAGGAATTCTTGAGGCAAAAACTGAACTTCTGAACATGCTTTACGAAACCACAGAAATCGCAAAAAATGCCGCTCCTGACGCAGAGCTTGAAAAATGGATTAAAAAGAATGACTGGATTGTGCAGTATGCGGTATATAAGAACCTTAAGGTAAAATACAATCAGGCTACATGGAAGGACTGGTCAAACGAAGACAGGACTCCGGGCGAAAAAGAGATAACTTCCCGCTGGAACGACAAAAAACTTCTAAAAGACCACCTGTTCTTTGCATGGGTCCAGATGAGGGCAAACGAGCAGTTCAAATCTGCGACCGACAAAGTAAAAAAGGAAGGTATCACTTTAAAAGGCGACATGCCGATTCTTATGAACGAAGATTCATGCGATGCGTGGGCATTCCCTGGAATTTTTAATCACAATCTTCGCGCGGGGTCGCCTGTTGACGGAGAAAATCCTGCCGGACAGAACTGGGGCTTCCCTACATACAACTGGGATTATCTGAAAGAGCATAATTATGACTGGTGGATCAGCCGCCTTAAAAATGCCGGACAGTACTACGGTGCGTACCGCCTTGACCACATCCTTGGATTTTTCAGAATCTGGGCGATTCCTGTGCGCGACACTACAGCCGTTCTTGGACACACAGTTCCATACGTTCCGCTCAGCCGGGACGACCTGCACAACATCGGTTTTGACGACGGAAGAATCCGCTGGCTAAGCCAGCCGCACGTTCCTACAAGCCTTATAGAAGATATTACATGGAACCACGACAAGGCAGTCGCGATTCTTTCCAAGTTTATGGACCGAATCGGAAACGAAGAGCTGTGGCTTTTCAAAAAAAGCGTTGCCGGCGACAAAGACATTTATGAATCTGACTTGAACGCATTCTGCGAGGGAGACGCCGCCCAGCGCTGCAAGGACGCTTTGAGCAAGGCATGGCAGAACCGATGTCTTATTGAAATAACCGAAAATAATTTTGTTCCTGTCTGGACTTACTATGTGTCTTCTTCATGGAATTCGCTGAACGACGGCGAAAAAAATGCCTTAAAAAATCTTTTCAGCGCAAAAGAATGGGAACAGAACAGGCTTTGGGAAACGCAGTCAGACGAAATTCTTTCAACGCTCACAAATTCTGTAAAAATGATTCCTTGCGGAGAAGATTTAGGCGCAGCCCTGCCATGTCTTCCGCACGTTATGGAAAAAAATGGAATTCTTTCACTGCGCGTAAACCGCTGGTGCAGGAAATGGTCTGAGCCGGGAAAACCGTACGTTCCGATGAATGAAATTCCTTATCTTTCTGTAACTACAACTTCCGTTCATGACTCTACAACAGTGCGGCAGTGGTGGCAGGAAGACCGCGACGGCTCAAGCCTTTTTGTACGAACAAATCCGTGGGCGTTTGGCGTAGACGGTTTTGACCAGAACAGAATCAACGAGATTGCAAATTCTCCGTTCACTCCTGAAATCGCCGAATGTTACCTGAAAGGCGTCGCCACTTCAAATTCTGCCTGGATAATAAATCCTCTGCAGGACTTTATTTCTATGGAAAAGAAATACTGGCTTGCCGACTCAAACGCGGAACGAATCAATGTGCCGGGCTCAGTAAATGATTTTAACTGGACTTACAGAATGCCGGTCGCCGTGGAAGAACTTGCAAAAGACAGCGCTCTTATTGAAAAAATCAAGGGCATTGCGGCTCTGCATAAATAATGTAGCCCGAATGTCGAGTTTTTTGTAAAAAGAATAAAAGCGCAGGCAGATTTACAATTTGTGAAGATTTTTGGCGATTGAATTAATAAAAGTGCGGAGCACCCGAATTCGAGCCAAATCCATCTGAGCAAATTGGGAATCTGCCGAGAGCGTTCTTTCATAATTTGCAAAAAAAACTCGAAATTAAGGCAATGTAAAAAAATAAGTTTACAGACGAAGTTTTTCAGCTTTTAACATATTTTCTGGAGGAAAAAAATGGGAATCTCTTACAACGAATTTCATATAGGACGCAGAATTAGGGATATATGCAAATTTGACGAGCGGCTTTATTCATCAAGCGGCAATGTAGTTCTGGCGAACCTGCCTGCGGTACGAAAATTCACTGAAAAACTCAATAATTACTTTGATGAAAAAAATCAAAAAGAAAATCGTGTTTCTGCCGGTTCTGTAAATGCCATGGGACTTATTGACGAGGTTTTCCACTACGTCTGCATGATGTACCGCCGCGACAAACAGCTTGACGCCTTTAAGAACGTGCTTGAAGCGCTGGACAATTCGTTTACAAAAGCCGCAGTAGACAAACTGCTGCTTGATTTTACAGAAGAGTTTCCTCCTGTGGAAGTCTACCAGGGAAAAATAAGCGCGGAAGAATACCTTGCAAAAAATGAACTTGACGCAGGCACAAAAGCAATGCGCTCAAACCGGGAACAGACACTTGAAGAGCTGATTTTGCTCCGACTTGCAAACGAAAATCCTGCTTTCAAGCCGTTTTCAGTTCTTTTCAGCGATCTGGAGCTTCAGAAAAACCCGATTTTCAACAAGGCATGGGCGGCAGTCCAGAAAGAATTCCAGAATCTTCCAAAGTTCGGGCCGTTCAACCATGATTTAATCACAATGCTCCGCGAGCCTGTTGTTTTCAGCCCTGAAAGCCTTAAAGGCCAGCTTGACTACATCCGCCAGTACTGGACAGATTTGCTCGGCGACTTTTTGCGACGGCTTCTTTCCGGAATGGACACGCTTACGGAGGAAGAAAAAATGTTCATGCGCTACAACCCTATAAACGGCGGCGAAGTGAACATGGAAGCCTACAATTACGATGGGCTTATGAAAGAGTACGAGCGTTTCAGTCCTGACCGGGAATGGATGCCATGTGTAATTCTTATGGCGAAGACTGTTCTTGTATGGCTCGACCAGCTTACAAAAAAATACAATCGTCCTATCACTCGGCTGGACCAGATTCCTGACGAGGAGCTTGACGCCTTGCGCGACGAAGGCTTTACAGGATTGTGGCTCATTGGACTCTGGACTCGCTCAAATGCTTCAAAAAGAATAAAGCAGCTCTGCGGAAATCCGGAAGCAGCCGCGTCCGCATACTCGCTTTACGACTACAACATCGCAGAAAACATCGGCGGTTGGGATGCGCTTTCTAACCTTAGGACAAGACTGTGGCAGCGCGGAATCCGGCTTGCTTCCGACATGGTTCCAAACCATACCGGAATGGACAGCGACTGGGTTGTGAACCGGCCTGACCTATTTGTTCAAAGACGGGACTTGCCTTCTCCTTCATACACATTCAACGGCGAAAACCTTTCATGGGATCCTAATGTCGGCGTATGGCTTGAAGACCATTACTACAACCATTCGGACTGTTCCGTTGTCTTTAAGCGCGTTGACTTCCGCAATGGAGACACACGCTACATTTACCACGGAAACGACGGAACAGGAATGCCATGGAACGACACTGCGCAGATTGACTTCCTCAATCCGGAGGCACGCGAAGCGGTCATGCAGGATATTCTGCACGTTGCCCGGAACTTCCCGATTATCCGTTTTGACGCGGCCATGGTTCTTGCAAAAAAATCAATCCGCAGGCTTTGGTATCCAAAACCAGGTTCAGGCGGAGACATTTATTCACGCAGCGAATACGCCCTTTCTGATCAGGAATTTGAAGCGAAGATTCCAAACGAATTCTGGCGGGAAGTTGTTGACCGCGTCGCAAAGGAAGTTCCAGACACGCTGCTTCTTGCGGAAGCATTCTGGATGATGGAAGGCTACTTTGTCCGCACTTTGGGAATGCACCGCGTTTACAATTCAGCGTTCATGAATATGCTAAAAAAAGAGGAAAACCAGAAATACCGCGATTCTGTAAAGAACACAATCAAGTTTGACCCGCAGATTCTTAAACGCTACGTAAACTTTATGAACAATCCAGACGAAGACACCGCAGTTGCCCAGTTCGGAAAAGACGACAAGTATTTTGGTGTATGTACTTTGATGATTACAATGCCTGGACTTCCTATGTTCGGCCACGGACAGATTGAAGGATTCACTGAAAAATACGGAATGGAATTCACAAAGGCGTACAAGAATGAAACACCGGACCAGAACCTTATAAACCGTCACTGGCACGATATTTTCCCGCTTATGAAAAAGCGATATATCTTTGCGAACGTTGAAAACTTCCTGTTCTACGATGTATGGGACAACGGACACGTTAACGAAAATATTTTTGCATATTCAAACAGCGCCGGAAACGAATATTCTGTTGTTTTCTATAATAACAAGTACGAGCGCGCCCAGGGCTGGATAAAGCAGTCGTGCGAATACGCTGTAAAAATCGGCGAAGGTGAAGAGCAGCACGTTGAAATGCGCTCAAAGTCAATTTCAGAGGGATTAAATCTTCACGCAGAAGACGACAAATTCTGCATTTTCCGTGAACATCGCTCAGGACTTTGGTTCGTTCGCCGCAGCCGTGAGATTTGCGAGCGCGGAATGTACATCGGGCTGAACGGATTTGAATATCAGGTTTACATGGATATTCATGAAGTTTCTGACGGCGCAGACCGCAAGTATCAGATTCTTTGCGACACTTTGCAGGGACGAGGCTGCTACGACCTTGAAACAGAATGGGAAGAAATCTGTTACCGCGAGCTTTACCAGCCTTTTGCAAACTTTGCCAATTCAGTTCTAACTGGCGTTCACGGAATTTTAAATCCTGTTTCAGGAAAAATCACTGAAACGGAGGCGAAAAAACAGTTCAAGGAAATCATTTCATCTGTAAATGACGCGGCGGTTCAGTTCTATTCTGTCGCGAACAAATTTTCAGGCAGCGTAAGACTTTCTGAACCTGAAAAGCAGCTGAAGGATTTTGTAAGACTTGCAGAAAAAATAATAGTTCTTGCGGTGAACAACAAGTCAAAACCGGCTTCAGACATCATAGCGGCTCTTAAAAAAGCAAAAACAGACGCGGCATACCTTGAAACCCTGTTCGCAACAGACAAAAACATTGCGGAACAGCTTATATGCTTTGCAATGGTAAAAGAATATGCTGTAAACGGATTTGCCGAAACGTGGGCTTTCGCGCGAAAATTCAGCGATTACCTTTCTTCAAACGGAATTAATCTTGGTGATTCACGCGGAAACATCGGAAGACTGTTCGTACTGGCTTCCGCATGCGATGCAAAGGCTTTTGTAAAAGACCAGAAAACCGCTCTGTACAACATTGTCAAGCTTCTGACAGAAAGCGACAAGGCAAAAATGCTCACAGGGGCAAATCTTTACGACGGCACAGTCTGGTTTAACAAAGAAATCAGCGACTGGACTCTGGCACACGGATTTGCGCTTGCCATGCTTGAAGAAAAAGAAGCGGAAGCAAGCCTTGAGGCATTCAACGCACTTGTAAAGGCAAAGGACAAGGCTGAATACAAATGCGACCTGTTTATAAAACCTTTTGCGCCAAAGACGGAAAAAAAAGCTATAAAGACAAAAAAGTCTGAAAAGGCGGAAAAACCGGCAAAGGCTAAAAAAACTAAAAAATAAACAGAAGCCGGCTTTTGCGCCGGGGTGTAGACAAACACTCTGATTAAAAAAAATGCAAGGCAGGCAGACCGATAAGATTGCGTTCTTATGAACGTGCTTATCGGTCTGCTTTTTTTTACGTCAGAGTAAAAAATGGCAGGAACAAGACCACAGGTTTCAAACTACAGGGATTCAATAATCTTTTTGATTTCCGCAGAAGTCTTTACGCAAGGCTTTCCGGTTTTAGAAAGTTTCTTTGCGGCCCGGATTGAATCCGGCATTTCAGGCTTTTCCCCGATTATATGCTGCACATATTCAGAAGAAAGGCTCGGATGGTCACGCGCAATCAGAACCGTCGCATATTCTTCATCGCGGCTTGCCTTTTTAATTTTTGCAGAAGCATAGGCCCGCGCAGTATGCCGGTCGGCAAATATTCCGTATTTTGTAAAAAGCTCCTTTGCCGCATCTGTAACTTCAAGGTCTGTAACATCTACAGGAAAAACAAAATGGCGCATCATAAGCTTGTTTGCGCTAAAAACATCTTCCAGACGCTCAAGATTAGAAGGCTCCGAAGGATCAGAAGGAGCGCGTTCTTTCAGCGGAACAAGAGAATCCAGAATGACCGGATTTCCGCCAGGATTCACCGCAAAAGCGTCCGTCGCAGGAAGAATAAATCCGTTGAGCGGAAGAGCAAACTGCCAGGCATACAAACCCGCGACAACATTGCTGTAATTTCCTGCCGCCAGGGCATAATAAATATCGCTGTGAACTTTATTTTTTATCCTTGAAAAAGCGAATGGATAAAAAAACGCCTGGGGCAAAAGCCGCCCGATATTCGCAGTATTAGCGACTGTAATATTGTGTTTCTTTATAAAATCAGAATCAGCAAAAAGTTCACGCGCAAGAAGATGGCAGTTTTCCCCAGAACCGGCAATTTCAACAGGATAAATGTTTCCGCCGTTCCAGACATAATCGCTTTCCTCAACTCCGCGGACATTGTTTTTTTCACAAAGAACGACAGCCTTCAGATTCTTTTTGCCTCGCAGAGCCCACGCAAGGCTCGCGCAGAGCTCTCCGCAGTCTGAAACACCGGCAAGAACCGCCTTTTCGCCTTTTAACTGAAGAATCGTATCCAGGCAGGCCGTAAGATAAGAAATTCCAAAATCGCGGTGAGAACCAGTCGGCGTATGATTCAATTCCAAAAGGAAAAAGTTTTCGTCAATCTGCCTGATTTCCGGAGAAAACGGAAATGCCCGGGTCGCTATTGTCTCGCAGACAATCGGAGAAAATTCATCATTTATAAAGGCGGAAGTAAGTGTTCCTGCAATTGAACTGAACGAAGTATCTTCATTAACATTTAAAAGCCAGCGGCGCAAATCTTCTGTTTCTGAAGGTACATACAAACCTCCATCCTGCGGCATACAATTCAGAACCGCCTGCGCAAAGTTGACTGATAATTTTTTGTTTCTTGTACTTGTAAATTTCATTTGCCTAATTATACCAAAACGATATTAATGTGGAAACAATAAAGACTGTTTTTTATTCTGCCGACAATAAAAAAGGAAGGTTTTTAATGCGAAAGGTTATTTCTTTAATTTCAGACTATTTTCTTACTCTGATTGTAGGTTTTGCAATCGGAATGTTCATCTGCATTCAATATTTTGACAGCATAAATCTTATAGCCGGAGAACGTTTTTTTGTCTCAAAGGAAACCATTGTCCTTGGAATATTCCACACGCTTCCGGTCATGTTTTTTCTGCTTCCTTTTGCGCTTATGCTTTACAAAATCCGGCACAAGGACAATCCTGCGCAAAGTTTCATAACATTCGTCTGCCTTTCGCTGTTGAACTGGTTTATTTTTTATCCTGCCACGCTTAAGCTGCAAAACATCGCGGAAAAAAATTTTTCAGAAAAAAACGCAAATCTTGAGCTGAAAAAACTGACCTCTGGATATTTCAGACAGTCGGGCGGAAAACTTTATTTTTTCAACAAAGAACCCGAACCGGATTCCGCAGATGTAATTCTTCTGGAAAACCGCGCCGAACCGCTGGACTTTGCAAAAGAAGAAAAACTTGACCTTTCAAGAACTTCGGAATTCTACAGAAATTCAAGTCCGTTCCGCGACCCTTTGGCAAAAGACACCATGAACGACATTCCATACCACGTCATGAACATTTTTCAGTCGATAAAATTTCAGGCGATAAGGGCATGGAATTACGGACTTATTTCCTGGCTATGCTTCTGTTCCCTGGGTTTTGCTCTATGCTCACTGTACAGCCTTATAAAATTAAGTTCCTGGCGAATGATAAACGCCCTGAGCGCATTGTTTTTTACAGGAATATTAATCTGGTTCAACGATTTTTATTTTTCGCCGATGAACAGCGGCATGAGGAATTTCCTTCATGAACTTTTTTACGAAAGCGGAAAGCTGAACTTTTTTATTGTAAACGGGATTGATTTTCCGCTGATGCTTATAAACTTGCTATTCGGACTTACATTCACAGCCACCGGAATAGTAATCGCAATTTTAAGAAACAAAAAATAGGGACGAAAATGAAAAAAACAACCAGAAACTTTTTTATATACATCGCTTTTTGTATTTTTATTCTCCTGCTGAGCCTTGTCTACGGATATTTTTTTGCAAAAATCCCGGAATTAACCTCAGATTCTGTCGGAAAATTCAAATTTCTTTCCGCGGCAAGTTTTTTCTGCCTGATAATTCCATCGGTTTTTGCAGCAAGCGCAAATGTCGTCTGGTGCATTGAATTCGGGCTTCATCCGGAAAACAGCCGTCTAAGATTTTCCAATGCAATGTTCAGACGCTACAAGGGCGTAATCATAAATTCCCTGATTTTTGTGTTTATTATAACCTGCGCAGGCGAAATTCTAATGCCGCAGATCTATTCCAGAATTAAAAACATGGAATTCAAGCCGCAGTTAATGCGTGAATACCAGAACTCCGCAAGATATTTTTTTGAAAACAAGAATTACGAAACAGCCTTTCATTTTGCGCAGCTTGCGTACGAAATCGATCCGAAAAACAAGGAAAACCAGAAAATTATTCATCTTACGGAATCATACAACGATAAAAAAGAAGAAATTTCAGAGTCAATAAAAAAACAGATCAACGAAATGACTTTCAAAGGCGAAAATTTTGACATTTATGCCAGAAAGCCAGAAATAATTTCAACACCGTACAAGTCATTTGAGCTTATGCAGACGGCAAAAGACTGCATTGCAAAAAAAGACTGGTTCGGCGCTCATTATTATTCCCAGCTCGCAATAAAAACCAGCGACCCAAAAGATATAAACATCACTGAATTAAAGCAAATTTCTGCGGAAGCCTGGAACAGACTGAACCAGGCAAGACAACCGGGAACTTCAGCAGAGCAGAAAATCTTTGCAAAAAAATATGAAGGCTACGTTTCCCTTATAAACGGCGACATCCTGCGCTCATATTACATATTTCACGCGCTTTCGCTTGAATCAAAAAAACTTTCGGCAGACCCTGATATTGTCCGCTACCTTGAAATTTCAGAAAAATTCCTTAAAAGCCAGTATTTTTTCCGGGATGAAACAAAAAATCTTCAGGAATACGAATGCGCGAACAGCGTTTATTTTAAAATTCAGGAAAATGCCTCCGGAAATTCAACCCTTTATTTTATCCACGGAATAACATCGGACAGCACGGCGAAAAATATGATTTTGTATCTGCGCGGACTTGAAATAATTGAGCTAAACGAATCCGGCTCTGTTATTTCCGGATGTCTTGTTCCGTACGCAAAAATGACGGCTCTTCAGACTGAATTCCTTGATGAAGATACAAAAAAAATTCTTGAAATAGACAAAAAAATTACGGCAGTTCCTTATATTCTTCTTAATTCCGTTGACAGGAACTTGCCTGACCAGACAATTACTCCTGAATACAAAATCGGGCTCAAAAAAACACCGCAGGAAAGCTTTAAAATCCTTAAAATGCCGTTCAGCGACTTTGAGCTGATAGAACAGGCTTCCAGCGGCGCGGATTCTATGAATTTGATTTCTCTATTCAATTTTGTAAGCAAAGCTGAAAAATACGGCTATTCCGCGGAAGCTTTTGCGCATATCCTTATGAACAGAATGTTGAAGCCTCTTTACCTACTGATTCTTTTTATTGTAATAGCATATCATGCGTGGCACTTCCGGCTTGAAGAAAATTCAGTTTTCAAATTCAAGTGGATTATAATGTTTCCGGTTCTTTGCGCCGCCTATTATTTCCTTTACAAACTTGCGCTCTGCCTTTTCAAATTTATAAATTACGGACTTTTAGGTGTCTCAGGAGTTTCTTTTTCTATTGCGGCCGGCACAATTGTCTATGTTTTAATTTTTGCAATTGTTTCTGTTTTCTTTTTGTCGTGCAGAAATTCATCCGGAAGATAACAATTTTTACGGCGTTCCCGGCGTAAACGCCGGTCGCTATGTCCAGGGTTCGCTGACGCTCATTCTTTCGAACGCCAGCGGCGCCCTTCCCAGCGCTAACGCATCAGCATAACATTTATTTCCTTCGCCATTTTCTGAATGCCCAGCTCTGTTCCGCTGTTTTCTATTCCTTTGCAAAGCGCAGAAATAAACGGACGCGCGGCAAGACATTTTTTTGCACCAAGGCTCATCGCCGCCTGAATATCGCGTTTTTTTCGGATTCCGCCGTCTACCCAGAGCTCTTCGCAGCAGGATTTTAAGATTTTTGCATTTGCCTGTAAAAATTCTGCGGTAGAACCGGTTTCTGTTTCCACCCTGCCGCCATGATTTGAAACTATAATTATCTCCGGCTTCAGCGCCTTGCAAAGCTCAATATCTTCTTTTGTAAAAACGCCCTTTATTGCAAGCGGAAGTTTTGAATATTTTCTAAATTCGTCCAGCTGCGCGGCAGATTTTTTTTCAAGTTTTGCCTGGTTACGCATTGAAACAATATTGTACGCATCAATATCAATTCCAGCCGCCAGCGCATTTCCTTCAATCCAGTCAATGCGCTCAAAAAGCCGCTCATTTGAATAGGGTTTTAAGAAAAAATACGCCTTTATGCCAAGATTCCGCACCGCCGCAAGCCCCAGCTTAAGTTTTTCATCGGGAGCACCGTCGCCGGCGCACACAGAAATCCCGGCTTTTTGCGCCGCAGAAAAATAAGGAAAATAAAAATCTCCCTCGGAATTAAACCCGATGTTCTGAACCGCGCCTGTAACCGGCGCAATTCCAAGATTTTCAGCGGTTACGGAAACATCTTTTTCCAACGGAATCTTATCCCAGCCACCGCAGTTCAAAATAAAATTCCGGCTGCTGTCTACACCGCCCATTCCTGGCATTTGCCCGACACAACCGCGGCCAAGACAAACGCCGCAGAAACGGCAGTTAAATCTGTTTTCAGAAAGAGCCGGCACATCAGTCACCAAAACAAATTCCTACAGAACGCCCTGTCGCAATAAGCGGGTCGTCAAGCTGAATATTTTTTACCTTGCCGGCGCAATCTTCAAGAGGGATTCCTACAATCTGATTGTTCTGCATTGCGACAAGCTGGCCAAAGTCACCGCGAGCAAGAAAATCTGCCGCGGCTACGCCGAACTGCGTCGCAAGAACCCTGTCATAAGGGCTTGGCGTTCCGCCGCGCTGCAAATACCCAAGAACAGAAGTCCGGCTTTCAAGTCCGGTTGCATTTTCAAGCTCTTTTGCAACACGGTAGCCAATCGACTGAACCATTTCCGCGCGGGTCTTTTTAAAAGTCTTTTTGTCCATTTTTGCCTCTTCTTTTGAAAGAGCGCCTTCCGCAACCACAACAATTGAAAATTCTTTTCCGGCATCGCGGCGGGCAAGCACATTTTTAGCTACGGAATTTATATCGTACGGGATTTCCGGCAAAAGGCAGACATCTCCGCCACCGGCCAACGCCGAATACAATCCCAGCCAGCCGGCTTTATGCCCCATGACTTCAACAATCATTACGCGGCTGTGCGAATGAGCCGTTGTATGAATGCGGTCAATCGCCTCCGTGGCAACATCAACCGCAGTGTGGAATCCAAATGTCACGTCAGTGCCGACAATATCATTGTCTATAGTCTTTGGAAGTCCGATTACGTTCAAGCCTTCTTTTGCAAGAAGCGAACCTGTCGTGTTCGTTCCGTTTCCGCCAAGAACAACAAGGGCGTCAAGCTTCCATTTTTTATAGTTCTTCTTTATTGCCTCAACCGGCAAAAGTCCAGTCTCAGGATCAGGAACAGGATTTTTAAAAGGCTTTTCGCGGCTTGTTCCTAGCAGAGTTCCGCCGCGCGTCAATATTCCGGAAACGGTTTCTGAAGTAATAGGAAAACCGTCTCCTTGTATAAGTCCACGGTAACCATTCCTGATTCCCACAATTTTCATTCCATAATTAATCATCGCAGAGCGGCAGACTCCACGAATCGCGGCATTCAAACCAGGAGCATCTCCCCCGGAAGTCAAAATTCCAAATGTTTTTACGGCTGATTTATTTTTCATACCAGAATTATAACCTATTTTTTTACAGTTGTAATTGAAAATTTGCATAAAAGCAATATAATAAAGAATAAATAATTCATTAATGCGGAAAGAGATAAAATGATTTTAAGCGAACTCATCAAAACCAGTACAAAATCCTTTTTTTCTGGAACAGAAGAAAATATAATGTATTTTTCAGTGCCGGAAATTTTAGTTGACTATATATACAAATTTTTTCCGGAAAAAGGAACGGTCATCAACCTGGAGGATGATTTCTCGCCTATAAAACCATTCCTGGGAATTCTTTCAAAATTCAAGCCGACAGAACGCGATATTGCGGAAAACGCCTACACTCTTCACAAAAGCACATTCAATTCTTATTTTAAGACCGGTAAAGCCGACCGCCGGATGGACCTTATTGTAACGGAAGAAATTTTTTATGAAAAACTAAGGCTGAAAGACACGATTGTCAGACTCTTTAAAAAATATGTTTCAGGTGTTTTTTGCATCCTGAACGCGCAGCTGCTTCCTGAAAATTCCATTGAAATACTAAAGGAGCTTGCAAAGCAGAAACTTGGCTGTAAACTGATTTTTATTTTCAACTACATAAGCACCGAAGGGAATTCCAGCATAAACGAATTTTATCAGAAAATTTCAAATGAAAAGAATTTCTTTGAGATTAGAAACTTTGACAAATCCTTGAAAATCCCGGAAAAAATAAAAATACGGAAAAAGCCAGGTTATGACAAAATAATTTCTTTTTTAAAAAACTGCCGCTACTTTCTTTCTTACGAGCAGGCTGTTACATTTCTAAAAAGCTTTGAAAAGGAAATAGTTTACTTTAATTTTTCCAAGACACAACTGCGGCATATTCAGCTTGAAGCAGGACTTCTTTTCTTCCGGGCTGGACATTTTGACAGTGCGATTTCTTGCCTGAATTCAATTATAGAAAATCAGAAAAACGATGATATTGAAATAAGCGCGCTGTATTGCCTTTGCCTTTTAAACCATGAACGCTCTTCAAATTCAACGGCATTGAAATACGCGAAATTCATAAAAAAATTACTAATAAAAAATCAGGACAATCCGTTTTTTGCGCTTGCATCAATGATGGATTATATCATCACCCAAAAATCAGACAGAGAAGAATCTGTATCGCGCTACGAATTTACGCTAAGCCTTCTGGAGCAGCAGTGCCTTGTGAACAACTATCTTTACACCCTTATGATTGTTCCTTGGCAGACGTTAAACGAATACGAAACTCCGTACAATATGATGCCAAAAATTGAAAAGGCAATCTCAACGGCAGATTTTCTGGGAAACGAAGCCGCGCTTTCAACCGCGTATTACTGGAAAGGGATTCTGCTTCTTCACAACGGAAAGTCAAAAGATTCCGAAATCTGGTACCAGAAATGCAATGAGCTGCGCGCAAAAATCGGAGACTTTTACACAATCATGAAAATAAAAAATGGACTCGCGTACAAAAACATTATCGCCGGGAAATTCAAGGAATCATTCGACCTTATAAACAGCTTTATCGGCAGAATAACAGAACTGAAAGACAACGCAGAGATAATCCTGACTGTTTCAAATCTTGCAACAGCGCTTTTTTATTCAAGGAACTTTTACGAAGCGTATATTTTTTTCCAGAAAATTCTTCATTTTTTTTATATGTTCGACCTTGAGGATCAGACTGTAAATTCTTTTTTACCTGAATACAACGATATTCTGACGTTCAAGACGCTGCTTGAATTTTCCATTGGCTACACTACGCGCGCAAAAATAAACTACCAGAACATAATGAACAACGGAAAGCCTGTTTCAACAATAAATTCGCCTGTTCTTTATCTTATCAAGGCGGAGATGCAGGTTTCTGAAAAAAAATTTAACGAGGCGCTTGAAACAATAGCGGAATGCGAGGAACTTTTTTCAAAATTCAGCTCTGCGCAGGATTTTATGCGCGTTTTTGTTTATTATGAATTTGCAAATGCGCTGAAAAAAGAAGGTAATTCAACCGCAGCCAAAGTTTTTTTTGAAAAAGGCTTTAATCTTGCGAAAAAATCAGACTTGACATATTTCACAAGGGAAAAAGATTCGCTTACAATTGACGAATATTTTAACGGCATCGAAAAATTTCCTCCCGTGAACATAAACCTTTATGACATAGACGAAAAAGCCGAAAAAGAAAGACTTATGACCGAAATGCAAAAGCGGCTCAGGGACTCGCTTTTTCTGAACAAGATAATGATGCTAGGCTCTGACAGCAGTTCCGTAAAAAATTACAGTTCTAAAATCGCAATGGAACTTTTGGATTACGTTTCGGCAAATGCAATTTTTATTGCGGAAAAAACTCATGAAGGCTGGAAAACTCTTGCACATACAGAAAAAAATGCGGATTCAGAGGACATTCAGAAAAAAATTAAAAATCTGAGAAAACTAAAAACCCTGCCACAAAACGGGAACAGCCTGATTTTTATTCCTGAAGAGGCGGTTTTTTACGCAAACATTTCAAAATATGATTTTTACGGAGCGATTGTTATTGTTCCAAACAAAGGAAACAAATTTTCCGAGCAGAATACGAACGTCCTGAACATCGCCATCTCGAACATTCAGGCGCAGCTCATAATGCGTAACCAGAACGAGAATTTGCGCATAATCTCTTCAACAGACCAGCTTTCCAAACTGAAAAACCGCCGTGCGCTGCATGAAAAACTTTCCCTGGAAAGCGAAATGATACGGCGCTATCAGAAAAAAGGCGAAAAATGCTTTCAGATGACAATAAGTTTTATTGACCTGGATAATTTTAAGAATATAAATGACAGTTTCGGGCATGAAGCCGGAGACCTGGTGATTTTAAAATTTGCAAATTTGCTGCGCAAGGTCTACAGAAGCATCGATTTTATATCGCGCTTTGGCGGAGACGAATTTGTCATACTTTTACCAAACACAAACTGCGAAGAAGCAAAAAATGCGGCGGAACGCTTAAAATCCGCATTGAAAAAAGCAGATTTTTTTATACAAGACATAGAAAGTCTTCTTTCAAAAAATATTAAAATCAATCCCGACCAGAAAATAGGATTCAGCATGGGAATCGCAACTAATTTTAACCAGAAAGACATTTCCGACATAAAGGAAACGCTTTCAAACGCAGACCGAGCCCTCTACAAAGCAAAAGATTCCGGAAAAAACACAATTATTGTTTGGGGAAAAATGTAAAATTTTACAGAAAACATCATAAAAAAGCGAAGTCCGGAACTTTGATTCCGAACCTCGCTTTTCATTTTCATAGCATAAAATAAATCAGCATGAAACTATTTGCTGAGCAGATTATTCAGGCTTTTTACGAAATCTGCCGGGTCTTTAAGTTCAACACCGGCAATAAGAAGAGCCTGGTCAAACAGCACTTCCGAAACATCGGCTGCAAGCGCTTCGTCAGATGAATCTTTAAGTTTTGCAACAATCGGATGCTCTGCGTTGATTTCAAGAATAGGTTTTAAATCCGGACCGTTCTGACCCATCGCCTTCATCATCTGAACCATCTGCCAGCTTGGGTCGTTCTGGTCAACTACAATGCAGGACGGGTTTTCGCCGCTCAAAGTTTTAGAAAGTCGGACTTCCTTTACTTTGTCGCCCAGGGCCTTCTTGATTTTTTCTGTGACAGGCTTAAATTCCTCTTCCTTCTTTTTAGCCTCTTCCTTGTTGATTCCTAAATCTTCATCGCTTCCGCTTCTGTTTACAGCCTTAAGCTCAAAATCCTTGTACTTTCCATAGCCGCCGATGACAACTTCATCAATATCATCGTCCATTACAAGAACTTCAAAACCTTTATTCACATACGCTTTAAGCAATGGATTTGCGCGAAGATTCTTTTCATCGCTTCCGGTAATATAATAAATCGCCTTCTGCTCCGGCTTCATTCGGTTTACATATTCTGCAAAGCTTGTGTAGTTTCCGTCGCCTGTTCCGCTTGCGTCTGTTGACTTAAACCGAACAATTTCCGCAATTTCATCGCGGTTTGCATAATCGCCGTAAAGACCTTCCTTCATCGGTCGGTTGTAATTCTTTACGAATTTATTCCATTTTTCAATTGCTTTCTTTTCTTCGTCCGTACGCTTGCTTTCTTCTGTCTTTTTTGCCTTGTCCGCATCTTCACCCATTTTTTTGAATTCGCTTAGCAGTTTTTTTACAGAAGAGCTTCTGATAGTTTCAAGAATTCTGTTCTGCTGCAAAATTTCGCGGCTTACATTCAGCGGCAAATCTTCTGAATCAATTACGCCGCGCACAAAACGCAGATAAGCCGGCAAAAGCTCGCGGTCATCATCAGTAATGAAAACTCTCTTTACATAAAGTTTTACACCGCTCTTATAATCAGCCTGATACATATCGAACGGAGCAACCTGAGGAACGTAGAACAATGTTGTATATTCCAAAGTTCCTTCCGCATGAGTATGAACGTAGTGCAACGGCTCCAGTCCGTCGTGGCCTATCGTCTTGTAGAATTCATTGTAATCTTCCGGTTTAAGCTCGCTCTTCGGGCGTTTCCAAAGCGCGCTGGCCGTATTAACCTGATCAACTTTATTTTCTGTTGAAGTAACGTTTCCCTTGTCATCATACTTATTCTGGTCATAATGAAGATAAATCGGGAACGCAATATGGTCTGAATATTTTTTTACCAGCTCTTCAATCTTCCATCTTGAAGCGTAATCCTTGCTGTCATCGTTCAACGCCATAACAATCGCAGAACCGCTGAGCTCCGGATTGTCAAAGCCGTACTTTCTTGCGATTTCGCTTTCCGCGCTAACTTCATCCAAATCATAGGAATTTGTTCCGTCGCTTGACCAATGCCAGATTTTTCCGTCTCCCGCCGCTTTGCGCGTGTAAACGTCAATACGCTTGGCAGCCATAAATGCTGAATAAAATCCTACGCCGAACTGGCCAATCAGGTTAGAATCTTTTGACGCTTCGCTGGTTAATTTTGAAAGGAACGCTTTTGTTCCTGAACGCGCGATTGTTCCCAAATTGTTCTGCAAATCTTCATCATTCATTCCGATTCCGGAATCCTGAACAACAAGAACACTGTTTTTTTCATCAAAAGAAATATCAAGACGCGGTTCAAATTTTATATTTTTGTAAGCCTCATCAGAAACTGTAAGATATTTCAGTTTATCCAAGGCATCGCTTCCGTTGGAAATAATTTCACGAAGAAAAATATCTTTGTTTGAGTACAAAGAATGAATAAGTAACTGTAAAAGCTGATTTACCTCTGTTTGAAATTCATGTTTTGCCATTTTTGAAAAACACCTCTTTGAATTTTAAAAAATCTACCAGCATAGAATTCGAGTTTATGAAAAAAATAAAAGCGCAGGCAGATTTACAATTTGTGAAGACTTTGGGCGATAAAAACAATTAAAGCGCGCAGCGCCCAAATCAATACAAGCACAGCGCGAGCCCAACCGTCTGGTGCAAATTGGAAACCTGACGAAAGCGGTTTTTCAGAATTCATAAAACTTAACTTTTATGCTATTCATTACTTTTAAATATAAGAAGAAGAAATGCAAAACGGCAAGTTTTAAATTGAATTTAATTTGACGCGCAAGCCTTTGTTAAAATCCAGACAAGCTCAGGATAATTTTTACGAAGTTCTTCGGGAGACATATTCACCATCGCTTCAAATTCCATGTGAAAAAGCTTATCCTTTCCAGAAACCGGCATATAATCAACGTTGGACTGAGTATAAAAATGTTCAATGCAGCCATACGGAAGCACATAAACACGCGCAGTTTCAAAAGCGGCAAAAATCAGATTGCTTAGATTGAACACCACAGGAATTGTCCGCGCTAAAGGAATCGGAAGAATGTCTTCCAGTTTTTCGCCCAAAAGGATTACGCCCATAAGAACCACAGTCTTAAAAGTATCCAGCCCTTCCGGCTTTTCATATTTTTCGTAAAGCGCCTTCAGTTTTTGCACAAATATATCAATTTCAGGATTTATAGGAAAATCAATCTGAACCACACTTTTCCCGATTTCAACCAGATAACTTTCAAGGCGGGAAACAAGTTTTTCAAGGGTTATTTTTTCAGGAACACCATGCCGCGTAAAAAGCAGGCGGTAAAAAGGCAGCTGCTTTTCATACTGTTTTTCAAGCCATAAATGCGGCCTGGAATCCTCGCAGACTACATCCCGCAATTTTCCGGCAAAAAGCGAATCCATATCTGTAATAATTCTTCCGTCCGTTCCAAGCAGCGAACAGACTGTAAAAAATACGCCGAGCTCATCTTTTCCGCCAACATCAATCACGCTTGTTCCAACAACACCCGGAAAATTTTCCATGCAGCTCAAAAGAATAGTGAACATCTGCTGGTCTGTGTAGCCTTCAACAAAAATCTGGTTATCGCTAAAGAAAAACTGCTTGTGGTACGTATTGAACCTTGGCAAAAAGCGGCGGAGCATCGACTCAGTGTTTTTATCAAGCAAATCAATGCATGTAGGAACGCGGTTCACGTGGCAGACTACAACGCCCAGAATATCCTCCGCGAACCGCAAATCGATAAAATAAGGCGAATGTGTCACCAGAAAAAATATCCGGGAAGAATCATTTTTCGCGGCCTTTCGTATTTCGTTCATAAAAAAAAGCTGAAACTGCGGATGCAGGTGAAGCTCCGGCTCGTCCAAAATAAGAACAGAAGATTTTAATCCGTACAGCGCAACCAGAAGCGTAAGGATTTCTTTTAGGCCGTGGCACTCGCCTTCCTGAAAACCATATTCTATATCCCACGCCTTGTTCACTACAACAGGAACAACAGTTCCGTCCGGATTTTTTTTAAATTTTATGGTTTTTCCAAACATACTGGAAATTACAGTTTCAATTTTTTTGCAAAGCGCTGAATCCGTTTTTAATTTTTCCAAAAGTTCGTTCTGGTTGGAACGTTCCGACCGCAAAAAATCAACTTTATAGCCTTTTTTTTCAAACTGAGACGAAATTTCTTCCGCAAGCAAAGTTTTTCCAGAGCCGTTCGGCCCTACAATCAGATTAACCTGATTCCATTTTGATTTTTTGAACGCGGCTTTTCCCCATAAAAAGGGAATTTTAACCTTTGTTTCAACGGTAATCATATTCTAATCCTTGCGGCGAACTTCAAAACCGATTTTTAGCTTCTTGGCAGCAGTTTCGTTTCTCCGCTTGTATTTTTTATAAAGCATTTCCTGCGCGCGCTTTTTCAAATCATCTTTTTTAGTGGAAATTTCTTTCCACTGTCCGCATTCAGTAAGCTCAAGCGCATTAACCCGGTCTTCAAAATAGATTTCAAGAATATTTTTTACTTCCTTAAAGACTGAACGATCCAAAACCGGGAACATAAGCTCAATTCTTCTGTCAAGATTTCTAGGCATCCAGTCTGCGCTCGAAAGATAAAGCTCCGGGTCGCCGCCGTTCTGAAAATAAAAAATTCTTGAATGCTCAAGATACCTGTCCACAATGGAAACCACCTGGATATTCTCGCTGAGCCCTTTTACTCCGGGAACAAGCATGCAAATTCCGCGCACGTTCAGCAAAACCTTTACGCCAGCCTGACTTGCCCTGTAAAGAGCGCTGATGATTTCTTCGTGCGTAAGGCTGTTCATCTTCGCCATAATAAGTCCAGGATGCTCAGAATCGCTTCTGTCTATTTCGCGCTGAATCATGGAAAGCAATTTTGACTTCAAAGTTACCGGAGCCATTGCAAGCTGGTTCATATTCTGCAAAGTTGAATAGCCTGTAACAAGGTTAAAGAACAGCGTGGCGTCGTTTACAATTTCGTAATTTGCCGTAAACAGCGACAAATCCGAATAAATTTTCGCGGTCTTCGGGTTGTAGTTTCCGGTCGCAAGGTGCGCATACCTTCTGATTGTATCGTTTTCGCGGCGCATAACCATGATTATTTTCGCATGAACTTTCAGGTTCACAAGACCGTAAATTACGGTAACGCCGGCATTTTCAAGCTCCTTTGCCCAGCCGATATTCCTTTCTTCGTCAAAACGGGCCTTAAGCTCAACAAGAACCACAACCTGTTTTCCTTTGCGGGCCGCTCTTTCAAGCGCGCTTATAATAGGAGAATCTTTTCCGGTTCTGTAGAGCGTCATTTTTATCGCCTGAACATTCGGGTCATCAGCCGCATCTGAAATAAATTTTACGACCGGTTCATAAGATTCATAAGGAACGTGAAGAAGAACGTCGTGCTGCTTTATAATATCCCAGTAAGGCTCATCCTGCGGCAACTCGGCCGGGTAAAAATGCTGCCATTCCGGAAAACACAATTTTTCCGCGCCTTCAACATCGCGCAGGCTTCCAAGGACATTCGGATCAATAATTCCGTCCACGCAATAAACATCGTCATCTGAAAGCTCCAGCTTTTCCATAAGAAATTTAAGGATTTTTTCGCTTGTACTGTTGCACGTAATTTCAACAGGAAAAGACGACTGGCGTTTTACAAGAACTTTTTCCATCTCGTGAATAAAGTTTCTGCCGGAATCTTCGTCCACTGCAAAATCCGCATCGCGGGCAACCTTAAAAATCATCGTTTCTTCAACATTAAAGCCCGGAAAAAGATGCGTTCCATATTGAGTAATTATTTCTTCCGCAAGCGCAAACTGCTTTTCATGGCTTTCGCTAGGAAGCCACACAACCTGCTGAATTCCCGCCGGAATCTGAACCAGCGCAATGCGGGGAGCATTTTCATCGCCCTTAAAATTTGAGTCGGTTTTTCTTATTCCGGAAATAGGCTTAAGCAGAAAAGCCGCATATTTCGCAAGATTTCCTATGTGCGGAAAAACCTCCGTGTCAGTTCTTAAAGGAGTTAAAAGAGGATAGACATCATTTTTAAAAAAACTCAGGGCGTATTCATTTTGAACCGCTGAAAAATCTTCCGGATTCACATACATTATATGCTTTTTTGAAAGCCCCGGAAGAATATCGTTTTTTAGGCAGTCGTGCTGTTCCCGGACAATCTGGTGCGCGCGGGAAGAAATCTGGTGAAGCACAAGCTTCGGTGTCAGCCCGGAAATATCAACAAAATCAGGATTTGTAAAAAGCTGACGCTTTACGCTTGCAACGCGAACCATGAAAAATTCATCAAAATTGCTGGAAACTATAGAAAGAAACTGAAGTCTTTCCAGCAAAGGAAGTTCTGTCCGCAGAGCCTGATGAAGAACCCTGCCGTTAAATTCAATCCAGGAAAGCTCCCTGTTAAAAAATCTTAGTTCCATAATCATTCCTCCTCGTTTACAGCAAAACAACCTTGTATCCAAAAACGGACTCAAACAAATCGCCTTTTTCTTCAAGCGCAATCCTTTCCAGGGAAAGATTCTGGCTTCCTTTTGCTTTTATAATCAAAGAATCTTTTTTAAGATGCACGGATATATCCTTCAAAGAATATCCATGGCTTCGGTCAAGCGCATCAGCAATACGCAAGATTGCCGTTAATTTTAAAATTGTCATGCGGTCGCTTCTGGCAAAAACAGGAAACTGCTCGTTGTCCTGCGGCATCTGCCTTCCGCGGTGATAGCGCGCAATAAGGCTTACTATAAGATTTTCTGTTCTTGTAAGACCAAAAATTTCCGAATGGCGGATGATATATTCGCTGTGAAGATTATGGTCGTCCATTCGTATAAAAATTCCAATATCGTGAAGTATTGAAGCAACTTCCAGAAGAATTACAGAACGCTCTTCCAGAGAAATTTCTTTTTCCAGGCAGCGGTAAATTTTTATAGCATTCTCGCGGACCCTTTCCGCATGCCCCTGGTCTCCGTGGTATTTACGCAAAAGAGAAACCGCGGACGCCGTTATCTGCTGGTGAAATTCTTCCTGAAGCTCATCGCCCGCCGTGTCTGTATGACTTATAATAACGCCTTCGCGGATGTTTGTTTCCGGAACAATAATTTTTTTGCAGTCCGTATGATGCACGAACATCTTGTAAATCAAAAGGCTTACACAAAGCGTCTGCGCGTCATTGTAGGAAATTTTAAAGCGCGCGACACACTCGTCAATTGAATATTCCTGAATCTCATCAACAAAACGGTCAAAATCATCGCGCTCAATCGACCACAAAAAAGTTGAAACCGGCTTTCCGGCATTTATAGCGGCAAGGGTCGCATCCGAGCCAACCGCAAGAAACTGTTTTGCGTCCGACAGATTAAGCTCGCTTTCCAAAAGGCTTTTTGCGTTCAAGGCATACTCTTCAATATAACGCTGAACGTCATCATGGGAAGCCGCAGCCTGGCCACGCGTTTTTAGCTCAAGCCGCGTAGTTCCAAGCCTAAGGCTGTGCGCACCGGCAATCTTTCCCTTTTTCATCAGCATTATTTCCGTAGAACTTCCGCCGACTTCAAGAATCACCGAATTTTCAGAGCGTACTTTCGCCGCCTCTTCCTTTAGGCATTCCGTAACCGCAAGGTACATCAGCCTGTTTTCTTCAATTCCGTCAATAACCTTTACGCGAAATCCGGTCGCCAGAAGGATTTTATCCATTACAGGGTCTTTGTTCTTTGCCTCGCGGAATGCAGATGTCGCAATAACAGTTGTTTCCGCAGGAGCTATAGACCACGCGACAAGCTGCTCCTTAAAGCGCTGCAAAATATGAAGAATCTGCGTCTGAGTTTCCCTGGAAATCGAGCCGGACGTAAAGACATCCCGTCCAAGGGAAACTGGCATTTCCGAACGGTCAAGAATATTTCTTTTTCTTTCCTGCGTAAATTCAGCAACCAACAGGCGCACACCCGTTGAGCCGATTTCAATAACTGCTTCTGGTTTTGCCATATCGACTCCCGAAATGAGGAATAAAAAGAAAACCGCATTTTTTATGAACCGCGGTCTTCATTCCTGTACAATATCAAATTTCAGCAAAACAAAGGCTGAAAAAACTTAAATTTTACAAAAATTTAAAGTTTATCAATAAGCATTGAACATTTACCCGAAGGAATCGGCAAAGTCTTTTTCTTCTGGTCAAGAATGTTTATCGTGAAATAGTAAAGCTTTTCGCTTTCCATCTGTATTTCCCAGCCGCGTGGACTTTTATTACTTAATATAGTAATAAGGTTTCTCTTTAAAGAAAGATTTTCAATTCCCATAATCTCAAGGTTAGGAATAATCCAGTCTACGGTTTTTCGCGGAAGGCTTATTGAAAGCCCGATGACATTTTCAATCATAAGAGCAATTGTAGAAAGCCCTGTTCCTATCATGTAATGATTTCTTGGAAACCAGTCCGAACCTTCAAGCTCCGCCTTTTGAGAGCTCAACGGCTTGTACGCCTCATAAAAATCGCCCTTTTGATTTTCATCTGCCGGCATAAGACCATCAAGAACATAATAAAGATGACGGATGGAACATTCGCGCGCAAGCTCATAGCGCTGATATTTTTCCAAACCTTTGATAACCATAAAATTGAACATAGGGAATACGCTTCCGCAATAGCCCTGTCCGGATTCCTTAAAATTAAAGCTGTCCGCAGAAAGAGAAGGGAACGGATGCTCAAGTCCGAATGTCGCAGGATTGCTAAAATGAGCTATAAGCTCCTCAGACTTGTCTGCGCTTGGAATTTCCGCCAGAAGCGGCCAGAAACCGGCGATTGTCTTTTCCTGGAGCTTGTTGCAATCCTTGTCCAAATCCATATAGAATCCGGCAGAAGAATCCCACATCATTGAATTTATTCGTGTTTTTATAGAAAAATAGTTTCTTCTGTACTGAAAGCTTAAATCCTTGTCATTAAGAATGTCGCCCAAGACTGACATGTGAGCGCAGTTTATGGCAACCGCCGCGTTAAAATCAATCGGATAAAAAACATTTTCGCGCGGAGAATTGAACATTGTGCTTGCCGTAGCCGGAACAGCATAAAGTCCGTTTTCCTGCTTAAAGTTTTCATCAACCCATGCCATGTATTTCTGCAGAACAGGCATAACCTCTTTTATTCGCTTTTTATTTGCGGATTTATGGTAAAGATTAAATTCCGCCCATGCAAACAAAGGAAGCCCCACGCCCTGCGGATTTGACTCATCCAGCATAGGTTTTCCGGTCTTTGCATCATAGCGCCACCGGATTGCGCCGTCTTCTTCCTGTTTTGAATAAAAATAATCAATATTTTTGTTCGCATCATAGTTCCTGTTTGAATACACAAGAAAAAATGATGAAAAAATACTTTCAAGCTGGTCTATAACGAGTTTTTCGCCACGCGGATAAATAAAATAACCGTCAGAAGACTTTTCCCCGCTCTTTGGATCAATCCAGTAATCGGAAAGCATTGTCCAAGTCTTATTGTAAATGTCTACAAAATCCTGATCATAAAAGTGGATTTTTGGAAAATCATGTTTATTCATTTGGTTAGAGTATATCACAAGTTTTTATAAAACGGTATAATTTTCTATTATTTTAGGAGATTTTCGCGTGTATCAGTCATTTGTGTACGTTGAAACAAGAATTCAGCTCGCCTCTGTAGATTCAGTATTTTTAACAGATAAATCATCCGGAAAAATTTCCATAAAGCCTTCTGTTCTGCAGAGCGTCTATACGCTCGCAAAAGCACTGGGCTGCCAGATTTCAATAATCTCTGACATTGAAAAAATACTTACACCAATCCCGGAAATTCCCGGCGGAAAAACCATCAACGGCTATTCAATAAAAATTGCGGAAAAAGGAACAATGAACCTTATGTTCCACAGCCACAAAAAGACAATTAAAATTGAAGAAGTACGAATTGAAGAAGACTTGGGAAGACTTACACACGCAAACGGAAAAACAAGGATGGACTTTTCTTTTGCCGGAAATCCAAGCATCCGCATAAAAACAGAGCCTTCATTTGAACTTGGCGAGGAAGTGCACATTTTTCTGGAAGAATTGCGGAGGCTTACCCAATACCTGAACATAGAAAACACAGAACAAAAGGATTCCTATATAAGATGCAACGCATACGTGGCGCTTTCAAAATATCCGCAGCTTCCTGACTACTACGTTAAGCTTCGCAATTTAAATTCTTTTAACTTTGCAAGAAAAGCCGTCAACCACGAGCTTACAAGACAGGAAAATATGATTTCCGCCGGAGAAAAAATCAACAGCGAGAGCAGGCTCTGGAACGAGGCAAAATCCTGCACGGAATTTTACAAAAAAAGAACACTGACCAAAACAAGATTCAAGCACCTTTCGCCTCCACAGACAATAAACCTTGAAAGCGCGGAAGAAAAACTTTCCGCAGGAATAACAATTGAACTTCCTGAAGCAAGACGCCAGCGTTTTAAGCGGCAGTACGGAGTTTCCCGCCTTCGTTCAGAATTTTTGTGCGACACAAAGGAAAAAGCCGACTTTTTTGAATCAGTCGCCGCGCTAGGAGCGAATCCAACAAACACAGCGCACTGGATGGCCAGCGAGCTTGCGCGCCTTTTGAACAAAACAAACATCACTCTTTCAAAATCAAAGATAACGCCGGCGCATTTTGCGTGGATTATAAAAAAACTTGACTCAAATGAAATCCATAGTTTTACCGCAAAAAAACTTCTCCGCCTGACCTTTGAAAACGGACATTCGCCGGACAAGCTGATGAAATCGCTGAACATAACGGAGCTTGCGAACGAAAAAGACTTGCTTCCGTTTGTGCAGAAAGCAATAAGAGAAAACCCGGAGCAGTGCAGGATTCTTCAGAACGGCCAGATGCAGCCCCTTGAATTTCTTACAGGCCTTGTAATGAAGGAAACAGAAGGACGCGCTGTTCCGCAGGTTGTAAAATCACTTATAAAAGATGAGCTTAATATAAGCGTAATTTATATGATTACAACCGGCGGCGCAATTTCCGCAGTCCGAAACAAAGACGGAACTATCTCGGCAGGAGACTCAACCGTCCTTAAAACAATCGCGGAGCAAATAGCCCCGGACACTCCGCTCCAGGTAATTTCAGCAGGGCAATACCTCAGCGAAGAGCTTGAGCCTTCCGACTGGGCAGAACTGATTGCAGAAATCAACGCCCGCATAAGCGCAGGAACAGCAAGCGGAATAGTTGTAACGCAAGGCACATATACTTTAAGCTACACCGCGGCGCTTTTGTACTGGCTTTTTTCTGACTCAGAAGTTCCAATCGTAATAACGGCGTCCTCGTCACTGCCGCTTGAAAGCACCGAAGCAGAAGTAAATTTAAGGCTTGCAATAGAAACCGCCTCCAAAGAAAAGAGCGGCGTTTTTGTCGTTTACGGCGGAAAAGTCCTTTCCCCTCTGAACCTGCATTTTGAACAGCCGGGAATTTTTTCCAACTGGAACCTGACTTCGCAAAAATTCCGGGAAAGCGGCCCTGTCGCAACGCAGTTCAGCGGAATCTCAGACCTTGACAAGGACGTGGTTTCCCGGCTTCTTGCTGAAGCCAGCCGGAAAATGTTTATGTGCAGGCTTTACCCCGGCTTCAGAAGCGAAATTTACAACAAGATGCTAAAATATTCTTCCGTCCACTCTATCTTTATCGAAATGTACGGAATCGGCTCCGGAAACATGACCGACAGCGATTATTCGCTTAAACCCATGCTTTTAACCGGAAACCGCCGGGGAATGCGCTTTTACTGCACATCCCAGCAAAAAATAAACCTTGATTTTTCCCAGTATATAACCGCCCACGGAGTCTGGCGTGAAGGCGCAGTTCCAATGGGCTACCTTACCACAGAATCTGCGGTCGCCCTGTACTTCGCCTGCTCACTTTGCGCCGACAGCGACGCGGAGCTGGACGAAATGATGGAAAACTACGCCGCGCTTTACTCAAATTAAATCTATTCAGAGTCCTGCGTTTCTTCCGGCTTTGCAGACATTTCGCCTGCGTGCGGATAAACCAGCCGAATCTGTTCAATCTGGTTCTTGTGCCTTGATTTTAAGAGAAGCGAATTTGAATCATTCTGATAAACGTATCCGGAAGAATTGTAAGTTTCAAACCTTGCGTCCGTGCGGAACGCCAAATCATAGATGTAGATTGTCTGGAAGCGCTCAATTCCGGTTATAATCGCATAATGCGTGTACGAAAGCGGGAAGTCGACATTCAGGACAATTGACCCCTGGCTGTCGTTTTCATAAGAAATATTTTTTGCGCAAGTCCATGCCCACACAGCCCTGCCGTTGTTAAATGCAAGAATTTCAAAGTGAGGATAGAAATAATTGTCGTGAACTACAATCGGATACAGCTCGCCAAGAGTCTTTAAATCAAAAGAAGAGCTTTCCTTTAGATATGAACTTACAATAAGCCGGCCGCCTGCGACCAGAGAAGAATCCTTTACTGTTTCACCATAGCGAAGGATTGCGTCGCCCGCCTGAACCGCCTGAACAACAGAAAGGAATATTCCGTTTTCAGAAATCGTAATTAAATTTTCATCAACAGCGCATGAAGAAGAAATTTTTTCAACTGATTTTGCCGCCGCCGGAGCAAGAATATTCGCAAGCTCCTGATTTTTGTCGCAAAGGTCGTTATAAACGGCCAAAATTCCGATTGCCTGCTGAAGAGGCTTTTCCGAAATCTCTGCCACGGATGCCGCCGCAAGAAGTTTTTTTACAGAACCGGCGCCTGGATGCATGCACATATAATCAGCAATAAAGCGCACGTTAAAAATATCAAGGCCGGAAGATTCTGCCGCACGCACAATCATTTCTCCGTAATTCTTAAGCTGCGCCTGCAACGGTTCGTTCACGCGCGCCAAAGTGTCAAAATACGGAGCAGAAAGGAACGTACGCAATGCGTTCCTCTTGAAATTCTGCGGAACAGAATCCAGCGCCTCGTTGTACCGTCCTTTTTCCGCCATCGCCGCGACAAAGGAAACCGCCTCCTGCTCCGCTACAGTCTGGGAATCCGAAGGAATCTGCGCAAAAGAATTTATAAGGTTCTGCTTAAGGTTTTCAACATTATTTCTGTACGTTGCCTCGGACGCACCATCAAACGCGACCGTATCCTCAAAAGTAAACGAATGCGTTCTGTTAAAATAAGAATAAGAGGCGACTTTTTCAGTTTTTGCAAGAACAACATAATCACGATGGATGGAAGGCGCGTTCAATTCCCAGGAATTCTTTTTGGTCTCAACCTGAATCTGCGAGTCAGTCCGCAAGACAACGGAAGTTCCAACCGCAAAATTATAAGGAACAAAAACGCGGGAAACTTCCGGCGGCAAAGTTCCTTCAACAGAAAAGTAAGCTTTCGCCGTATCGTCGCTTACGGAAAAACGGAGCGCAATGCCGTTTGAAAAAGAAAGCTCGCAGGAAAGCGGAGAAACTTTTTTCCACGTTTTCAGCACAATCGGCCTGTCCGCGCCGTTAATCATAGCGCGCACCGGATTATCTTCTGTTCCGCTGAAATTCAGTCCGTTAAATTTCACAGAGAATTTATTTTTTAACAAAATACTGTTATCATCTTGAGCAGATTCTAAAAGAGTAATATGGAGATTTCCTAATTTTTCTGAAATAATAGAATCATTCTTAAACTGAAGAATGAAAATTCCGATGATTAAAACAGCATAAACTACTAAAAGCGTAAAAGCCTTTCTTAAAAATTGTGCAAACATTTTACTAAGTTTAACTAAAGGACAGATGAATTTCAACAACCATTTTATGTCCTTCTCTGGAGAACCAAATGAAATTTAAAGTATTTGTCATTTCACTTTCGATTTTTCTTTCCATGAACATCTGTTTGTGGTCAATCAGCGCAGAAACAATAAATTTTGCGGAAGAACTGCAGAAACGCCTTATGGGCGGCGACATAGACGGCGCAATTTCGCTCTACAAGGACATTCCCGACAACCTGAAAGACGATGTGGACCTGAAAATTCTGGAAGCGTCCCTGCTGCTTTCCGTAAACAGGCTTACAGAGGCTAAAACAATCGTAAACGAACTTAAAAATTCCGGCCACAACACAGTTGAAGTAATGGAAGTTGATGCGGAAATCGCAAACGCGTCTGGAAAACTTGCGGACATTCAGAACGCGACAAACGCGCTTTTAAAAGCCGACCCAACAAATGTAACCGCAAACCTTATCCTTGCAAACCGCTGGGCGTTAAAAAAGAAGTATAAACTGGCATGCGATTACTACAGAAAAGTCATTCAAAAAGAAAGCGACAACGAAGACGGACTTTTTGGCTACGGACAGATGAATTATTATCTTGGCAACCTAAAAGAATCAAGAAAATCATTTGAAAAACTTGCGGAAATAGCTCCTGAAAACTCAATCGTGTTTCAGTATATGGGAAAACTTGCCGCCGAGGAAGAGAATTACAAAATCGCAATTGAAAACATACAGAAAGCAATCGATTTAAACCCGGAAAATTCTGATTACTACATTGACTTGGGAAATTATTGCAGAAACCTTGGCCGTTATGCCGATGCGGAAAAAGCGTGGACAAAATCAATAAATCTTGCGCCGGACTATTTTCTTGGCTATACATACCGCGCAGGACTTTACGACGAGCAGAACAAAATTGAAGAAGCCCTTGCCGACTACAAAATGGTTGTAAAGACAAACCCGAAATATTATTTCGCATTTGAGGAAATAGGAATCCTTGAATTCCACATGGAAAACTGGGAAGAAGCGCGGAAATATTTTTCAAAAGCGAACGAAATCAGCGAGTCCTACGCATACAAGCTGATGATTCTTGCGACGTACATAAAGCAGGGAAAAACTTTTGAAATGAAGCAGCTTTCTGAAAAATACATGAAACCGCTGGACAGAAATTCCCTTGAATACAAGATGATTCGCCTTTACCATGACCAGGGACCGATGAATGCAGAAAACGCAATTGCAAAAGACATTGAAAAAGAGACAAACAAGAACAAAAAAGGAAAAATGAAATATTATCTTGCGCTTTACTACGATATGAAGGGTTCAAAATCTGTAGCCGCGGAATATTACAATCAGATAACAAAACTTCAGACGCCAATGTTCTTTGAATACAGGCTTGCGGAATGGGCGCTCCCGGCAGATTTGAAAAAATAAGGAAACGGATATGAATCAGACACAAAAAGTTTTGGAATTTAATGGAAAAAAAATCACTTTGATTGGAACTGCGCATATTTCGGCGGAAAGCATCGCTGAAGTTACCGAATACATAAAAAACAACAAGCCTGACTGCGTTGCGATTGAACTTGACGAAAAACGCTGCGAATCAATAAAAAATCCCGAAAACTGGCAGAAACTCGACATAATCAAAGTCCTGAAGCAAAAGGAAGGATTTCTTCTGCTTGCGAACCTGGTTCTTGGCTCATTCCAGAAACGGATGGGAAAAAACACCGGCGTAAAACCCGGCGACGAGATGCTTGCCGCGATGAGAACCGCCGAAGAGCTTGGGATTCCTACAAAGATGGCAGACCGCCCGATTCAAACAACCCTGAAGCGCGCGTGGGCAAAAAGTTCGTCCATGGGAAAAATCAAGCTGCTTTCCGCGCTTATTGCCAGCGGCTTCAGCAAGGAGCAAATTTCAGAAACAGAAATCGAAGATTTAAAAAAATCGTCCGAAATGGATTCCATGATGAAGGAGCTTTCAGAATATCTTCCTGTAGTAAAAGAAGTTCTTATTGATGAGCGCGACAAATTCCTTGCCTCCAATATCTGGGAAGCGGCCGGAAACAATGTAGTGGCAGTCATAGGCGCGGGACATCTTAACGGCGTCGCCGGGCACATTGAAAACATCGCAAAGAACAACGAATCCACCGACACTTCGGAAATAAATTCTATTCCGGAAAAAAAACTTGGTTCAAAAATCGCGATGTGGATTATTCCTGCGCTGATTATCGCGCTTATCGCCGCAGGTTTTGTAATCGGCGGAAAGCAGGCCGGCTCAAAAATGGCGTTAGGCTGGTTTATCTGGAACGGTTCCCTTGCGGCTATCGGAGCATTGCTTGCGGCGGCGCATCCGGCGGCAATCTTAGTTTCATTCATAGGCGCACCGATAACATCTCTCTGCCCTTTTATAGGAATTGGAATACTCTCTGGAATAGTTCAGGCGTTTTTCTGCAAGCCGCAGGTAAAAGACCTGGAAAACCTTGCAGACGACGCGGGAAGCCTAAAAGGATTCTACCGCAACAAAATCCTTCGGGTGCTTCTGGTTTTTATTCTTTCTTCAATCGGAAGCTCAATCGGAACATTCGTTGCCGGAGCAGACATAATCGCGACATTTTCAAGACTGCTGGGAAAAAACTAGCATTGATTTTGTTACAGAATCTTTTTTTTTATGTTTTATTGATATGAAAGGTTTTATTTTTACATTCAGCGCGTTTTTTTTCTGCCTGGCATCTTTTTACGCAGAACCGTCGCTTTCAGGATACCTTGAAAATGACATTGAACTAAAAAAACTTGCGCTGGAAGTAAAAAAATCTTCGCTTGAACAAAAAAAAACTTCAATTGAAAACGGAATCGACATTTCACTTTCAACAGGAACTGCTAATTTCCGTTTCAACGGCGAAAGCACGAGCGTTTCTTTCAATCCTTCCGCGAAATTTTCTGTTCCCCAGGCGTCAAACCTTTCAGTTTCGGCTTCTTCAAAAATTGAAATAACAGATGGAAACAGCAATTCCGCAGACACCTCTATCTCTTTTGAAATAGACCTGATTTCCGCAGCGCCGCTCAAACGAAAAATCCTGTTTTTAAAATCAGAACGTTCGCTTTTAGAAGCAAAACGCAATCTGCAAAACCGGGCGCTGAAAGCCGAGAAAGAATTCTACACAAAGCTAAAGCAGCTTTTTCAAGGAGCAGGCGAAATTTCAACTGCAAAAAACAACCTTTACGAAGACATAGTTTCTTTTGAAGAAATAAAGGCAAAGGGCTACTCAAAAAATTCTTCAAAATACCGTCAGGCCGAACTAAAAGTCCTTTCAGACAGACACGAAGTTGAAACAAAAATACACGATTTTGAACACGACTGCGCGTTTTTTGCCTCGGAATGCGGAACAGAATTTTCCCCGGAAAAAAACGGAAGCGACGGCGCAATGAATTTTCTTCCAGAAAAAATCCCGGAAGTAAGCGCAGTGAACATTCTTGACTTTGAAAAGCAGTTCTACACAAAAATAGAAAACGCGGTGCACGAACATAAAATTGCGGAGATGCAGCGGGCGGCGGAAAAAGATTTTTCACTTTCGGCGAACGGCGGCTACACTTTTAAAAATTCAAACACGAGCTTTTCCAGCAGTTCTTCCGGAGCGGACACAATAGACGCAAGCCTTTCAGCAACTTTCCAGGGAGTCAGCATTGGCGCCGGAATTTTTGTTCCGACCGACGGCTCTTCCCCGACTTATTCAGCAACTGCAACGGTGAAGCCAAATTCATTCAAAACCTCAAAAATCCAGAAGCAGACAAATTCTTTCAGTGCGGAAGAAGAGCTGATTTCCATAAAATCGGCCGAAAAAGACTACGAAACGGATATAGTTGACAAACAGACAGAGCTGAACGACATAAAATGGTCAAAACAGACGAATGAAAAAACCTTTGACATGTACAAGAATCTTGCCGCCGACATGGAAAAACTTTTTTCGCAGGGACTTGTACGAGAATCCGAATACCTGAATGCGGAAGCAAACAAGGAACTTTATGGTTTTAAAATCCTTATAAACGACATCGATTTAATAATTTACAACAACTCCACAAAACTTTTATTCTGCCGCGACGCAGAACTTCGGGACTAAAAATGAAAAAAAATGACATCAAAAAACTTCCGCTGAAATTCAAGGTTTTATTTTTATTCGCGCTCTTTACCGCCATGATAATTACAGGACTTACGCTCGCCAGAAAACAAATTGCAAGAAATTCGCTGGATTCAACATCATATTTGGTCCGCAAGGAAATTTCAGAAAACTGCATAGAAATCGCAGGAACAGTATCCGCCGCAGAAGAACAAAAACTTCAGGCTTTAAGCGACGGAACTGTGACTGGAGTTTTTGCGAAGGCAGGCGATAAAGTAAAAAAAGGCCAGATACTTATTCAGCTGGACGACACAACCCAGCAATACAACCTTGCAAGACACGATTACGATATGCAGATTGCAAAGGCAAACGGTTCGGAAAAAGAATACAAACTGATGCAGACACAGCGGCTTTCTCTGGTGCAAAAAATTTCAGACAGAAAAATTGTCGCAACCTTTGACGGAATAATCGCAGACTTTGATGTTTCAGTAAATGACTCGCTTGAAGCAAAAGATACCGTTGGAACTATAGTAAACGTGGATTACCTTACTGCCGATGTGGAAATTCCGGAAACCGATGTTTCCAAGCTGGCTTCAGGACAAAAAGTTGAATTTTCATTTCCGGCATACACGGATAAATCTATCTACGGTTATGTTGTAAGCTGGCCGGCAATCGGAGAAGTAACAAGCCGAGGCGCAACAATTGTAAAAGCAAAAGTCAGAATAGACGAATATCCAAAAGAAATCCTGCCGAATTTTTCGTTCACAGGAAAAATCCAGATTACCGAACCAAAAGATAATATTATTGTAGAACGCTACGCAATCGCATACGAGAATCAGAAAGCCTACGTTGAACTTTTTAAAAATGGAAAAAGAATTGATGTTCAAGTTCAACCGTACGGTAAAGAATTTGTAAAGGTAATTTCAGGACTTTCAGGCGGAGAAACTCTTAAAGCGCAGAGCATGCCTGCACAAAGCGGCTGGAACAGGAACAGCGGAAAAAACAGAAATCCGGGTCCTGGAGGACCTAAGGTCATAAGATTTTAAGTCATTAAAATTTCCGGGATAAAAAATGGCAAAAAATATAATCAGAATGCAAGATGTTTCACGAATCTACAGAATGGGAGAAAACGAAATCCGGGCACTGGATAAAATAAGCTTCAGCGTAGAACAGGGAGAATTCCTTTCAATAATGGGCCCGTCCGGCTCCGGAAAATCAACCTGCATGAATATGATTGGCTGCCTTGACCGTCCGACAAGCGGAATAGTAGAAATCAACGGAAAAGAAACAGCAAAAATGACGGAAAAAGAACTCTCCGCATTAAGAAACAAGACAATCGGCTTTGTTTTCCAGCAGTATCATCTGCTTCCAGGATTAAATATCCTGGAAAACGTAATGCTTCCGCTCAGGTATCAGAAAATTGAAAAACAAAAAAGAATTCAAAAAGCAAAAGATGCTTTGGAAAAAGTCGGGCTAAAAGAAAGATTCAAACACCGCCCGAACGAACTTTCCGGCGGACAAAAGCAACGGGTGGCGATAGCAAGGGCAATCGTAACAGAACCGAACATCATACTTGCGGATGAACCGACCGGAGCGCTGGATAGCCATACAGGAAAAACTATAATGAACTTTTTCCGCGAAATCAACACGGCTGGAACCACAGTTATAATTGTAACGCACGACCCGCGGATAGGGGAAAACACAAAACGCTGCGTCCGCATTTTGGACGGAAAAATCCAGTCAGACACAACCAGCGGCAATTTTGAAAAAAACTTTTCCGAGGCTTTTAATGTTTGAAGATTTTATAGATGCCCTGCAGAATTTCAAAAGAAACAAGACTAGAACATTCCTTTCCCTTTTAGGCGTAATAATCGGAGTCGCCGCCGTGATTATTATCACAAGCATGGGAAGCGTTTCAACAAAACAGATAAAGGACACATTCGGCTCTTCCGGTCTTGACTTTGTAAGCGTAAACACCGGATTCATGCGCAGAAAACGCGATGCCGTAACAATCACTTTTGACGAATCATTCCGCGAAGATTTATTTGAAAAAATTGAAAACATAAAAAAAATCTGGTACAAAAATTCACTAGGCGCAACAATATCTTTTGAAAGCACAAGCTCCACAGTTTCATGCAACGCAGTAGAGGCCGGCTACCTTGAAACGTACGGACTTCAGCTGGAACAAGGACGCTACATCAACGTAACGGATGACTACGAAGGAAACCAGAAAATCATTCTGGGCAGCACAGTCGCGGCGGCGCTTTTTCCAGATGGCTCAGGAATCGGCAAGCACGTAATAGTCACCGCAAACAAAATTTCCTTTAATTTTCAAGTTGTCGGAATATTAAAGGAACAAAATTCCGGAATGGAATTTTCCACAAATGCCGCATACATTCCACGTGGATTTTATTCAAAAAAGATAAAACCTAATCCCGCCGCAGAAACAATCATGGTTCAGGCAGTTTCGGCAGAAAAAGCGCCAGGGCTCGCCGAAACAATCGAAACATACTGCCAGGAACTTTCGGGAACTTCCTATTCTGTAAACGTAACATCAATGCAGACAATGATTGACCAGATGAATTCCATAACAAAAACCATGAGCCTTATGCTAAGCGCAATCGCCGCAATTTCACTGCTTGTAGGCGGAATCGGAATCATGAACATAATGATTGTAACCGTAACAGAACGCAGACAGGAAATAGGAATAAGAAAAGCGCTTGGCGCAACTCCGGCAGACATCCGCCGTCAGTTTCTTGTAGAATCAGCTTCAATAACTTTGATAGGCGGATTTTTAGGAATTTTGTCAGGAATAGCAATCAGCCTCGCAATTGAATACGTAAAAAACACAGGTTTTTCAATCAGTCCCAGAGCCTGCATTATAAGTTTTGTTTTTTCAGTAGCAACAGGAATTTTCTTCGGATTAAATCCAGCCGCCAGGGCCGCAAAACTTGATCCGGTTGTTGCCCTTGCAGGCGAATGAACGTTTTTTTACGAATTTACCATTGAAACATCAAGACGGTTAAACGGAATGTTTATGCCTTTTTCGTCAAAAACCTTTTTAATCGCAATATAGACTTCATTCTTCATTTTTACCAGATCCGAAGAATTAAACCATACAGCAAGGACAATATTAATTCCGCTTTCCCCGAAACCATTGTACCAAACGGCAGGCGCAGGATCCTTTAGAACCGAAGCGCAAAGCGCAGGAACAGAAGAAAGAGCATCCAGCACGGCTGTCATATCAGAAGAATAGTCGACAGAAAGTTCAAACGAAAAACGGCGGATTGAAAAAAAACTGTTGTTCTGAAAGTTAGAATTTATTATTGAGCTGTTAGGAATTCTTATCATCTGGTTGTTCACTGTATGAATCTTCACTGAAAGAAGCCCGACAGAATCAACCGTTCCGGCAACTCCGCCGACTTCAATAAAATCACCGACTTTCATGGTTTTTTCACCAAGAACAAAAAGACCGCTGATTAAGTTGCTTACAGAAGTCTGGGCCGCAAAACCGACCGCAATTCCGGCAATTCCCGCAGCACCCCAGATTGCGCCAAGTTTTACGCCGAAAAGGCTCAGAATATACATAACCACAAGCGCATAGAAAATATACGAAATAACTTTTGAAATTACCAGATTTGTCTGCGGCTGTATTTTTCCGGCGGAAACCTTTTTTATAAAATGCTTTATAAGCTTAAACACAATCCACATAAAAAGAATCATGAACAGCGCGCCTATAAGCCTGAAAACATTTGTCAAAGTTAAAAGATTTTTTACAAAATCCATGAATTTGCAGGAAAATTGACCGACAGTTTCATTCGCGGCAAACGCAGCCGCCTCGCCAACCTCATGAAGAATATCCGATTGCCCTTCCATATTGCCTGACCACCTTAAAAAGAATTTATTCTAAAAATTATGCCTGCAAATATCATTTATAATACATTCAGCGCATTTCGGGTTTTTCGCGGTGCAGACATACCTCCCGTGCAGAATAAGCCAATGGTGCGCATGCCGCATATATCTGTCAGGAATGCGCTCAACCAGACTTTTTTCAACAGACTCCGGAGTATTTCCTTCCGCAAGCCCGATTTTCGGACAAATGCGCAAAAGATGAGTATCAACAGGCATTGTGTGCTTTCCAAAAACAACATTCAGAACAACATTTGCGGTCTTTCTGCCAACGCCCGGCAAACTCATCAGGGCTTCGCGCGAATCCGGCACAACGCCGCCAAAGTCTTCCAGAAGTTTTTTACTTAGTCCAAGAATATTTCTGCTTTTCGCATTGCTAAGCCCAATCGACCTGATAAAAGAAACAATCTGCTCCTGACTCAACGCGCACATCTTTTCAGGAGTATCTGCGGCCTTAAAAAGAGATTCTGTAACCCTGTTCACGCTTTTGTCGGTTGTCTGAGCCGAAAGCACCACGGCAACAAGAAGCGTGTACGGCGAATAATAATTCAACTCCGGCTTTGGCTCAGGATTTTCAGCCTTGAAACGTTCAAAAACAGAAATTATCTCTGACTCAGAAAGAAGCATTTTTTCTATAAGTTATTTTACAGCAGCCTTCAGCGCGTCAATCTTATCAGTTTTTTCCCAAGTAAATTCGCTTCTGCCAAAATGCCCATAACTTGCAGTCGTCTTATAGACAGGACGGCGCAAATCCAAAGCGCTGCATATTCCTGCAGGAGTACAGTCAAAAACAGTTTTGACAGCCGCCTCAATCTTGTCTACAGAAACTTTTTCAGTTCCAAAAGTCTCCACAAGGATTGAAACAGGAAAAGGAACGCCTATCGCGTATGCAAGCTGAACTTCCGCCTTGTCAGCAAGTTCCGCCGCCACAATATTTTTTGCAATATAACGGGCCATATAAGCCGCAGAACGGTCTACCTTGGAAGGGTCTTTACCGCTGAACGCGCCTCCGCCATGACGCCCCATTCCGCCGTATGTATCCACAATTATCTTTCGTCCGGTAAGACCTGCATCTCCGTCAGGACCGCCTGTAACAAACCTTCCGGTCGGATTGATGTGATACTTTGTCTTTTCGTCAAGAAGTCCTGTCGGCTCAAGAACCGGCTTTATAATCTCATTTATAATTGTCCGCTCAATTTCTTCATGCGAAATTTCCGGATTATGCTGATGAGAAACAACAACCGTGTCAATCCTTGCAGGTTTTCCAGCTTTATATTCAACTGTAACCTGGCTTTTTGCATCCGGACGAAGCCATTTTATTTTTCCAGATTTTCGTAACGCGGAAGCCGCCAGCAGAATCTTATGCGCAAACATAATCGGCGCAGGCATAAGCTCCGGAGTTTCATTGCAGGCGTAGCCAAACATCATTCCCTGGTCGCCGGCGCCCTGCTGACCTTCATATTCAGCAAGACCAGCCCCAACAACACCCTGATTTATGTCCGCAGACTGGGCATGAAGCCTGTTCTCAAACTTAAATTTTCTGGCGTCCAGACCAAAATCCTTGTTCACGTAACCGATTTCCGCCGCGACAGAACGCGCAATCTTTTCAGCATTTTTCTTTATGAATTTGATATTTTCCTTTGCGTTTTTTGTAAAAGAAATCTCGCCGCCAACAAGAATAAAATTCGTCGTTGCAAAAGTCTCGCAGGCAACGTGGGCATCTGGATCAAGCTCAAGGCAGGCATCCAGAATCGCATCCGAAATCTGATCGCAAAGTTTATCAGGATGACCTTCGCTGACCGATTCAGAAGTAAAAAGATAATGTGATTGTCTAGAAGAAAAAAGTCCCATAAGACTCTCCTTTTTAGCAAAATTTTCCAGGCAAAAAGCCTAATCCGCTTGCAATTTGGATAAATCAACGGATGGATTTATAACGGTTAAAACATAATGCAAAAACAAAAAACCTGCAAGTAGAGGGAAAAATGAAAGAAAAAGACTTTCACTCGGATGAACCTTTCAGTTTATGTATAACGCCATCTGCACAAAACATAAGTTTTTCATTACTATAAAGATATGTCTAAAATCGTTTGTATTTGCCTTAGCGCGACAATTCAAAAAACAATACAGTTTAAAACATTAAACCTGGAAAACGTAAACCGTTCGGAAAATTACATAAAGGACGCCTCCGGCAAAGCCGTAAATTCCGCAAGGGTATTAAACCAGCTTGAACCGCAGACTTCCTCCGTGGTCTGTCCGCTCGGAATAAAAAACGCAAACGAATTCCTTGAACTGGCAGAAAAAGATTCTATAAATATTACGGCAGTAAAAATTCCCGGATTTACACGCGAATGCTGGACGCTGATAGACAGAAGCAGGCATACAACAACAGAGCTTGTGGTTTCAGAGCCAAAATTTAATGAAGACTATTCCGCCGCAGAAGAAGAACTGCTTTTTGAAGCCCGGAAAGAAATAGAAAAATCCGAAGCCGTAATCCTTGCCGGAAGCCGCCCGGAATTCTGGACGGAAGAAATCTGTGCCCTTATCGCAAAAATCACAAAAAATGCCGGAAAAATATTATTAGCCGACTTCTGCGGAAAAGACTTGGCAAACACGATTGAAATTTGCGTTCCCGACATAATAAAAATCAACGAGGAGGAATTCTTCAAAACATTCGGATATTCCCCTTTTACACCGGAAAAAGCTTTAAAGGAACTAATCAAGGCAAAAAGCAGCGAACTTCAGAATATCTTAATAGTAACCCGCGGAACAAAATCAACGCTCGCCGCCCAAAAAGGAACTTTTGTGGAATTTCCCGCGGAAAAAATAATTCCTGTAAACACAACAGCCTGCGGCGACTCGTTCAACGCCGGATTTATTTACGAATACCTTAAAACGAACGATTTCCAGTCTGCGCTGGCAAAAGGAACCTGGTGCGCCGCCCGCAATGCGGAAAACATTCGCCCCGGCTCAATAATCTAAAACAGCAGAACTGACAATATTCCGCAAACCCAGTATAAATCAGGTTTCTTCCCTGCATTTTTTTACAAAAAAAAAGATTTACAATCCAAAAGAATTGCAAATCTTTAACATGGGCCATCTAAGACTTGAACTTAGGACCAAAGGATTATGAGTCCTCTGCTCTAACCACTGAGCTAATGGCCCATTAGGTAGGAACTAATATACCATAAAACTGATTTTTTGGTCAATACAGCATAAAAAAACCTATTCGCCCAAATGTCGAGTTTTTTGTAAAAAGAATAAAAGCGCAGGCAGATTTACAATTTGTGAAGATTTTTGGCGATTGAATTAATTAAAGTGCGAAGCACCCGAATTAATACAAGCGTAGCGCGAGCCAAATCCATCTGAGCAAATTGGAAATCTGCCGAGAGCGTTCTTTCATAATTTGAAAAAAAAACTCGAAATTAAGGCTATTCAAACTTCGAATACAACTTACTGCATTACCTACGAACAGTCTTTTAAAGGTTTGCCAGATATTCGTTAATTCCGGCAGCCGCCTTGCGGCCTTCGCCCATGGCAAGGATTACTGTCGCCGCGCCAAGAACGATGTCTCCGCCGGCCCAAACCTTAGCCTTGCTGGTAGCCTGCTTTTCATCAACGGAAATGTGGCCTTTTGCATCCTGATTCAATCCTGGAGTTGTTTTTACAAGCAGCGGATTTGAACCGTTTCCAAGTGCAACAATCATTGCGTCACATTCGATTTCGTGCTCGCTTCCCGGAATTGCAACCGGAGAGCGTCGTCCAGAAGCGTCTGGTTCGCCCAATTCATAAGACAAAACTTTTACACCGCAAACGCGGCCTTCCTCGTTTCCTAAAACTTCAACAGGGTTTTCAAGGAAACGGAAGTTTACACCTTCTTCTTCCGCATGCGCAATCTCTTCAAGACGAGCCGGCATTTCCTTGCGTGTTCGGCGGTAAACAATGTCAACCTGCTCTGCTCCAAGTCTTAATGCCATTCTGGCGGCATCCATAGCAACGTTTCCGGCTCCGCATACAACAACATGCTTTGCCTCGTAAATTGGAGTCGCCGCGTGCTCTTTGTCGTAACCTTTCATCAAATTTGCACGGGTAAGGTACTCATTCGCGCTGAAAACCCCTATTAAGTTTTCGCCAGGAATTCTCATGAATTTTGGAAGTCCCGCACCTGTTCCAACAAACGCCGCATCAAAACCTTTTTCGCTCAAAAGCTGATCCAAAGTATCTGTGCGGCCAACAAGGAAATTCAGCTCAAATTTAACGCCCATTTTCTTAAGGTTGTCAATTTCATCCTGGACAATTGCCTTTGGAAGCCTGAATTCTGGAATTCCGTACATCATTACGCCGCCAGCCTTATGGAACGCCTCAAAAACAGTAACATCGTGGCCTGCGCGCGCGCAATCCGCGGCAACAGTAAGGCCAGCAGGGCCTGCGCCAATAACAGCAACCTTTTTTCCTGTTTTTACAGCGATTACCGGCATTGTAACTTTATTATTTTCACGTTCCCAGTCAGCGACAAAGCGTTCCAGTCGTCCGATTGACACAGCTTTTTCAGCCGATTTATAAACTTTTCCAACCGTACACTGACCCTGACACTGTTTTTCCTGCGGACAAACGCGGCCGCATATTGCAGGCAGCAACGAAGTTTCCTTGATTGTGTCGACCGCCCCCTTAAAGTCTTTCTGCGCAATTTTTGCAATAAACTGCGGAATTTTTACGCCGACAGGGCATCCGTTGATACAAGGCATATTTTTACACTGAAGACAGCGGTTCGCCTCAACAACTGCCTGTGCCTCTGTATAGCCAAGCGCAACTTCCGCCATCTGGCGGGCGCGTTCCTTTGGCTCACGGGCCGGCATTTCCTGCTGAGGAATAGCCATTCTGTCTTTATTTGTAAGTTCTTTTCCTTGAATTTTTGCCAGTTCATCTTCGGCAATCTTATTCAGTTCTTCTATAGTTTTATGTGACATATAATTCTCCAAAAATTCATTTCGCCAGACCTAAAGCGACCGCATACTTAAATAAATCAGCGTATAAAATGAGCCTGCGAAATCATCCTTTATTTCGCCAGGGCGTCTGCCTGAGCCTGAAGCTTACACTTGTGGAAATCTTCCGTTTCCCTTGTTTTAAAAGACTTCATACGCATCATCATATTATCCCAGTCAACCTGATGCGCATCAAATTCAGGACCGTCAACGCAGACAAATTTTGTCTCGCCGCCAATAGAAACACGGCAACCGCCGCACATTCCTGTTCCGTCAATCATGATTGTATTCAGGGAAACTGTAGTAGGAACATTGTATGGTTTTGTTGTAAGCGCGCAGAATTTCATCATAATCGGAGGTCCAATCGCAATAACTTCCGCAGGCGGAGTCTGAGATTCGCACATTTCTTTAAGCGGAACTGTTGAGACACCCTGACGACCGGCAGAGCCATCATCCGTCATGATTATAACCTCATCGGCAATTGCCTTCATTTCATCAACATAAATAAGCAAATCTTTTGTACGCGCGGCAATTACAACAATCACTTTATTTCCCACTGCTTTATGAGCCTGAACAATCGGATAACACGGAGCAACGCCAAAACCACCGCCAACAACAACTACAGGACCGTCTTTTTTTTCAATTACAGAAGGATTTCCCAGCGGACCGAGCAAAGCGGCAAGCTCATCACCAACATTTTTAAGCGAAAGTTTGTAGGATGTCGCGCCAACAGCCTGAAACGCAAGGGCAATCCAGCCTTCCTCAGCATTTGCATCAGCAATTGTAAGCGGAATTCTTTCGCCAAACTCTGCGTCAACCTGCAGAATAATAAACTGACCGGCTTTTCGGTTTCTGGCAATTTCCGGAGCTTCAACTTTCATGTACCAAGTTGCGGAAGCTTCCGACAGCTTGCGTTTTTCAAGAATCTTAAACATACCAATATTTTCCTTAAAATCAAAATACTGACTTTATTTTAATACAAATGAAAAAAATTATCCATTGCAGAAAACGAAACATAAAATTTCCCAAAACGAAGGAAACCGGAATGCCCGGATATAAACAAATTTCATTTTTTCATTGTTTCATTTAGCAAAATAAAGTATAATCTTATATGTTATAAATGTCCTTAGGAGGAATAAAAATGTCACTTAAGAAAACTTTTTCAAAAGATGGCAAATGTAATGTTACATTTACAGTTTCTTCAGAAGCAGCTCAGGGTGCAAAGACAGTTAATATCGCCGGAGATTTTAACAGTTGGAGCAGCACCGATACACCGATGAAGAAAGGCAAAGACGGCTCTTTCTCTGTTAAATTGACTTTGGATGTAGATAAAGAATATCAGTTTCGTTATTTGCTCGACGGATATAAGTGGGAAAATGACTGGAAAGCTGATAAATACATTCCAGCGCCTTATTCCAATGCAGACAACTCTGTTGTTGTTACAAAAAAAACAAAGTAATTCTTTTGCAAAAAAAAACCGGCCGTTCAGCCGGTTTTTTATTTTACTTAAGGTTATTCAGCAAAGAATCAAGCTCCGCCTGCGTAATGAATTTTTCACGCAAGTAATAGCCTGAAATTTCCTTCTGCAAATCCTCGATTTCTGAAATCTTCTTTCCAAGCATTTTTTCAAATGAATACTGCAGCAGCCTGTAGTCGCGGAATTCTTTTATTCCCATATCATTTGACCTCTGATAGTCTGAAGCAATTTCATTCCACGAAGCGCCGCAAAGAGCCGCCAAATTAGCGCTTACAACTCCAGTTCTATCCGTTCCAAGACGGCAATGAACATAATACGGGCCAGGATGCGAACCGATAAATCTTATAACTTCCGCCATCATATTTCCAAATTCCCTGGAATTTGAAGCATAGTAAACAGTGTTGTAATGCGTATCTATAAAAAGCTGGTTTCCTGCCTGACGGATATCGCTTACATAGACTGAAATCTTTTCCTTCTTTATATCAATTGACTCATCACCGGAAAGCGTAATTATCGACTTTATTCCATTATCTTTAAGCTGCTTATTAACAAGAGCGATTCTTTTTTCCTCTGTGTTATAATTAGGGCGGGAAATTTTATACGGATGATAACCGCGGAAAAGTTTTGTAGTTCCCGGCACAAGCCTGAAATTTGAAATCATCGCCACATCCGCAGGATTTTCAAGATTGAAGCTCTTAAGTTTTTTAAGTTTTCCGGCAGTTTTCGCGTTTTCAATAATAACCTGAGGATTATCAGACGGCAAAAGAATCAGACAGTTTGTAGACATCTGGAAACCCGGGAACGGATTTTGCATCGCAGGTTCCATAACCTCGTCTTTTTTACGGATGCTGGTTGCCTCTACAATGCGAACCTCATACTCAACTTCTGCAATTACATAAAATTTAAATTCAGGAAAACCCGAATTTCCTGGAATCATTACATCTTCAAGATTGCATTCATAAGTCCATGTTGAAAATTTATATTTTTCAAGCTCCCAGCCGCTGTTCTTTTTTGCCCAGCCATTAAACGTACCTTCCAGAAAGACTCTTTTCGGCGTTTTAATTCCGAATCTTGAAGAATCAAAAACAAAAACGATTTTTCCGTCATCCAGCAATTGATAGCCAAGCCTTCTATTGACTTTATTCAGCTCAAATTCCGGCTGATAATTTACAACCTGAACATTTTTTTTTGCATAAACCGAAAAACCGCTCAAAATCGCAAAAACCGCGCATAAGAAAATTCTTTTTACCGCCACTTAACCTGCTCCTTAAAATTCATAAAAATATTGATTTTTTAATTATATCCGATAATTCGGTGCAAGTTAATTAGCCCGATGTCGAGTTTTTTGTAAAAAGAATAAAAGCGCAGGCAGATTTACAATTTGTGAAGATTTTTGGCGATTGAATTAATAAAAGTGCGGAGCACCCGAATTAATACAAGCGTAGCGCGAGCCAAATCCATCTGAGCAAATTGGAAATATGCCGAGAGCGTTCTTTCATAATTTGCAAAAAAACTCGAAATTAAGGCAAATTAATATAAAATTTTATTCATAAAAAAGTGAAATTTATGTAAAATAAAAGCATGGAACAGTATAAAAAAGAATTTATTGATTTTATGGTTGAATGCCAGGTTTTAAAATTTGGCTCATTTACGTTAAAAAGCGGCCGCCAGAGTCCATTTTTTATGAATGCAGGCGCTTATGTAACCGGAAGCCAGCTTGCCAGGCTCGGCGAATTTTACGCAAAGGCAATTCACGACAATTTTGGCGATGACATTGATGTTTTCTTCGGACCGGCCTACAAAGGAATTCCACTTGCTGTTGTGACTGCTGTAGCATATTCCAGGCTTTACGGAAAAGAAATCAAATATTGCTCGGACAGAAAAGAAGAAAAAGACCACGGCGCGGACAAAGGCGCTCTGCTCGGCTACAAAATAAAGGACGGAGACAAAGTTGTAATAATAGAAGACGTTACAACCTCCGGAAAATCAATTGACGAAACTTATCCAAAAATAAAGGCCCAGGAATCAGTTCCCGGCGGAATAAAAATTGTCGGCGAAATTGTAAGCCTTAACAGAATGGAAAAGGCCGCCGACTCAGCAAAATCTGCGCTGGAAACAATAACTGAAAAATACGGATTCCCTGCAAAAGCGATTGTAACTATGGCTGATGTTGTGGACACGCTTTACACAAACGGCGATAAAAAAATCATCACACCGGAAATTAAAAACGCAATCGACGAATACTACAGTCAGTACGGCGCGGCCGGATTGTCTATTTAGCCCAAACACCGAGTTTTTTGTAAAAAGAATAAAAGCGCAGGCAGATTTACAATTTGTGAAGATTTTTGGCGATTGAATTAATTAAAGTGCGGAGCACCCGAATTAATACAAGCGTAGCGCGAGCCAAATCCATCTGAGCAAATTGGAAATCTGCCGAGAGCGTTCTTTCATAATTTGCAAAAAAAAACTCGATATTCAGGCTATTCAATTTTGTTATTTTTTGCAGACTAGAACCATCGTTGCGGCGTTCTGGTCGTAGGGCTGCTTTTCGTAGCCACCATAAACCTCAACTGTTTTATAACCTGTCTTTAAAAGTTTTTCTTTTAATTCCGGCGCAGAATAAAGTCTCTGCACAAATTCATGCTCAATCTTTTTTCCATCAGGAAAAAAAAGCGTCCACGCGGAGCGAAGCCCTTCCCAAGCGCCGGAAACCTTAAAATTCGTAACAACTTTTATTCCGGAACGAAAAAATTCTTCGCCTTCCGTAAAATTGATTATTGAAGTTTCCCGGCTTACCGACTCAAGAATAAAAACTCCGTCCGGCTTAAGAGAATCATAGATATTGCCCAGGATTTTATAGTCATCCTGCTTGTCTTCGCAATAGCCGAAAGATGTATAAAGGTTCACAGCGCAATCGAATTTGTTTTCAGCTGTAAAATTCCTTAAATCCTGATTTAAAAGATTTAACTCAACACCTTCGTCTAGCGCGCTTTCAGAAGCGGCATCAAGCTCAGACTGGATTATATCGACTCCTGTAACATTAAACCCCAGAAGGGCAAGCTCAACGCTGATTCGTCCGGGACCGCAGCCTGCATCAAGGACAGAAGCCCCTGGTTTAAGCCCCGCAAGCTTTGCAACGGCCTTTGCCACAGAAGACGCTTCCGCCCAGTGATTTTCATCAAAAATAACAGGCGAATAGAATTCCCAGAATTTTTCGTCTTCAAACCATTCTTTTTTCATGATTCGCCGCCTTTTTTATTGATATTTTTGTTCACCGCGCAAGCATCAATAGCCGTCGCTCATCGCGCGGTTGTTATCTTTTATGCAGAGCTCATCATAAACAAGACTTCGCTTTCGCAATTCCTGCTTCAGGGCATCCGGATACGGCATATTACGCCAGAAAATTCCACGGACTTCCTTATCAAGACGCTGAACTCCGTTTGATTCTTTTGTCATCCAGAGAACGTAGTCTTCAATAAAGAACGCCTTAAGGTCGCCTTTTAATTTCTGCCGGTCAATATACTGATAATACTGACCTGTAAGACCTTCCTCCATCCAGTAATACGAAGCCTTTTCTTTTGCAACCTGCCAGCGCAAATCCGCAACAGCAGTAAGGACAGCAATCTTTAAATCCCGCGGATACATCGGAACAACAATTCGTCCGCGGCTGGTAACTCTGTTGTAGCGGTCAAAAGGCTCCCAGCAAAATCCGCGGTCTCCATAAGTCGGAAGAAGCAGAACGTAAGGGACAATGCGGTTCGGAACATTTTTGTGAATACGGCAGAATGCGCCCGGATCAATCGATTCAACCCAGCGCAGAATATCGATTACATTTTCGCGTGTTCCAGTTCCACGTTCCATACAGTGGTAGAATTCACGCGTAAAAATCGGGAACTGATTCCCCTGTCGTCCGACCGTCATTTTTGCCATCTGACGGACAGTTTCAAATTCAATGTTTACCGCATCCGTATCTGCGGCACTGGTTTGGTTTCCGCTGTGTTCAGAAAGTTTTCCTTCAACGCTATCGTAAACGCCCTTTGCATCTTCAAAATCCTTAAGGCAGCGCACATATTCCTTTCCATTTTTAGAAAGTCTGTGAAGCCTGTCCGTAATTTCGCCAAAAAGCCTCTGCTGGGATTCTGTATAGGGAGCTTTGTGCGGCTCAAGCCCCGGAATTGTATTGTGCTCAAAAAGCTCGTTCAGGCGTTCCCGAATTTCATCTTCAAGCACGTTCCGCTCGTTTTCTTTTATATTCACAAGGTTTTCCGCCGCCTGCATTTTTCCAGAATTCTTTGACTGAAGCTGCTGAAGCCTGTTCTGCTCCATCGTGTTCGCCTCTTCCTGAGTCAACGCTTTTTTTGGAGTACGTTTTTCATCGGTCATTGAATTTGTAAGACGTCCGCTTGCAATTTCCCTGAACCATTCGTCCTCATACAAAACCGGTTCGCCAGTCGTATTTTCAAAAATTATCCTTGAAAAGAATTCTTTCTGCTCCGGCCTGAAAAGCGAAGGAAGCAACACGCCAAAACGAACCAGCATTCTTTTTGGCATAGGCAAATTAACGTTTGCCATTTTAGGCGCCATTCCGCGCACAAGCTCCCAATATGCCGAAATAATATTCTGACGGTAAACCGTTCTGTCCTTCGGATCCTGGCAGGTTAAATATTTAGAAAGAACCTGATGAAGCCGCTGTGCAGAAGCATTTTCGCCGGTCAAAGCGGTCTTGTAATAAGTTGTATCATCAAAAATCTTTGAAGAATTTTCTTCGGTAAATTTTGTAATCTCATCAAACCGGCGGCGGCTTAAATCCACTTCATGAATAGAACGTTTTTTTGGCGCGGCCGGCTCCGCATTTGTATTGAACAGACTTGAACGGCGCGTAAAATCCTTCATTGAAAAAGAGTCATCTTTATGGTCGAATTCGGAGGAAATTTCCATGTCATCGCCAGAATGCTCATCCACATCCGCAAGTAGTTTGTTTATCTCATCCTCAAAATCATCAGCCATAGCGTACCTTCCAGTTAGTTATTTAAAATAGCCCGAATGTCGAGTTTTATAAATTCAGCATTAAACCAGAATTTAATGTAAATGACATTATACCACGATTCTTGAATGAATGGAAATTTCTCCGCTATCAAGCGCTTTTATTTCGCCGTTTTTTAGTTTTACCACAAGCTTTGCGTCTTCTGTAATATCCTGAACAACGCATTTATAATTTTTGTCTTCCGAATTTATCACTGGAGAAATCTCAATTTCCCTGCCAATCAAAAAGGAACGGTCTTTATATTCCTGCATTGATTTTTTTATCTCTTCCTGTCCGCCGTCCATAATCGCAAGGAATTCGTTTACAACTTCCGCGCAAAGCTCAGACTGCCTTCGGTTCTTAAAAGAAGAAATCAGGCTTCCGGCAATATCCTTAAGCTCTTCCGGCTGGTTTTTGTTCGTTACAATATTGATTCCAATTCCTACAACAGCCGCTTCAATAACTCTTGTTTCAAGGTTCGCAACGCCTTCTGTAAGAATTCCGCAAACTTTTTTTCCGCCCACAAAAACATCGTTCACCCATTTTATTTTTGCGTCCGCTCCGTAGATTTTTTCAAGGGCACGGGAAACGGCGACTCCAGCAGAAGCAGTTATTACCGCCGGAGCAGTGATATTTCCATTCGCAAATACAATTGAAAAATAAATTCCGCTTTCTTCCGGTGAATAAAACTGCCGCCCAAGCCGCCCCCGGCCGGCAGTCTGTCTTGCGGCGACATAGACAGTCTTATGAAGGGATTTCGCATCTTTTTCCGCCAAATCCCGCTTTGCCTGCGTATTCGTTGAATCCAGCTCTTCAAAAAATTTTATTTTTACAGACTTATCCGAAATGTGTCTTTGTATTTCAGAGGCATTGTAGACATCGTTTGAAACAAGCCTGTAGCCGCGGTTCGTCACAGCTTCAATCTGGGCGCCTTCCGAACGCAATGCGTTTATCGCCTTCCAGACAGAAGTTCTTGTAACGCCGCAACTTTCAGCCAGCTCCTGCCCTGAAACAAAACCGTCATCTGTCTTTGAATTTTGTAGAACCGAAAAAACGGAATCCTTTACAGTCATTATTTATTCTTTCCAAGAAGCGTAAAATTTTCAGCAGGATTAGAAAATACAATTCCGCTTCCAGGCTTTGAAAGGCAGTCCAATTCCTTTACAGCATCAATAATCTGGTTTGCCTTTGAATTTTCCGCCAGGACAAGAAGCATATCTTTTTCCGGAACAATCTCTACGCCAAAAAAAGTCTCATCGCCGGGACGCGCAGTTCCGCGCGCAGAAAGAATAGTTCCTCCTGTCGCGCCCGCATTTCTTGCCGCAGCCATCGCGTCATCCGCATAGCCTTTATTTACAATTATAGTGATAAGCTGATGTGTTGTTTCTGTCATATTTTCATCCTTTCCAGTCATTTTTCCTGATTTTACAAACTGCGAAACCTTTGTGCTGAACAAAATTCCAAAAGGCTGTTTTTTTTCAGAAGAAGATTCTTCCATCGCATCCATAATTTTTTTTGTATTTTCAGAAGGAACAAGAACGTAAACTATATCTTTATTTGAATCCGCCAGTCCAAGAATCTGAAGAAATGTGCTTGCGGCTGTTCCTTTTCCGCGGGAAATCGTTCCGCCCTGAGCGCCGGCATCAACAGCCGCGTGGGTCAAAAGTTCACCGCAATTTCTTGGAACAATACCGATAATCATGTCGTACATCAGTTTTCCTCCGTTTCTTTCGTTATGATTTTATTCTTATTCTGCTTTGCCGCAAACAGAATTCCCAAAATCTGAATTGCAATCAGCGGCGTCATTGCCACCAGCGCAATCACACCGAACGCATCGGCAGAGCCGCCCGCCGCATGGGAAGCGCCGATTGTAAAAGAAAGAACAAAAGTCGAGGTAATCGGACCGGAAGCCACTCCGCCAGAGTCAAACGCGATTGCCGTAAAAAGCTTAGGACATAAAATCATAAGAAGCAGAGCAATCGCGTATCCCGGAACAATTATCCTCATAATGCTGAATCCCTGAAGCGCGCGCCACATCGCAAGTCCAATGGCAACCGCCGAGCCGGCCGCAAGGAACGTAAGCATAAATTTTCGTTTTATTGTGCCGCCGGAAAGATTTTCCACCTGTTCAGTAAGAACCCATACAGCAGGCTCAGCGCATACAACAACCGCACCCAGAAAAGCTCCAGTTGCAATAAGAAGTACATTCCATAATCCGCCAAGCTCCGCCGCCTTTCCGCCAAGAACAGTACCCAGCTGCTTTCCGGCGTCCATAAATCCGCCGTTCACGCCAATCAAAAATACCGCAAGACCTATAAAACTGTACACAAGACCGACAATAACCTTTGCAACTTTTCTTGGAGGCAAATGAAGAAGAAAAATCTGAAAGAAAACAAAAAGAATAAAGAGCGGAAGAATTGAAAGCGCGGCTTCCTTTGCAATGTGCGGAATCAGATGAACAAAGATTCCCAGTCCGGCAACTGTTTCGGATTCCGCCATGACTTCATTGCCTGAATCAAGCGCTCCTGAAACAGAAAGAAATATTCCGTAGGCAAGAACCGCCATAATCGGACCTATAGAAGTTATTCCGGTAAGACCGAAGCTTTCGCTGTCTTTATCTGCGCCGGTTGAACGGACAGAAGAAACGCCTATTCCTATCGCAAGAATAAACGGAACTGTCATCGGACCTGTTGTAGCGCCGCCGGAATCAAACGCGATTCCTCTGAAACTTTCAGGAGTAAAATATGAAAGAATAAAAACTCCCACATACAGAAACAGGAGCGTAATCTTAAGCGGCCAGTTCAAAATCGACCTTAAAAGCCCTAGGGTAATCAAAAGCCCTACGCCCGCCGCGATAATGTAAACCAGACAGGTTTTATTCACCGCGGAAAAAACGCTGTGAATCTGATCTCCAAAAACCTGAATGTCAGGCTCTGCAACCGTAACCAAAAAACCGATTACAAAAGAAATGCTCAGCAAGATGAACAGGTTCCTCTTTGAAACCAGCGCCGCTCCGGTCTGTTCACCAAGAGGGCGGATTCCAATATCAACGCCAAGCAAAAAGATTGTAAGCCCCAGAATAAGCAGTACACCGCCAACTAAGAATCTTAGCAAGAGCGGCGCGCCTATGGGGGCGACAGTCAAACCAAGAATAAAAACTATCAGCATTACAGGTAATACCGAAGTTACAGTTTCTTTGAATTTTTCAAGAATATTCAACTGTCAGACCTCCAAATTTATTTTTTAATTTTTTTTATTTCCGTAGCAATCCCAGCCTTTCAGCTCAATTCCCTCAACCCATTTTTTCGCCCAGGCTTTTGCGCCTTCCAAATCCTGGTCTTTATAGTTTCCGCATTCTTTTTCCGTTGCGGCAGGAACAGGCTTGTCCCATACAGCGACTTTTCTAAGAATGCTCAGCATCCGTTCCGCAATGTATTTTTCGTCCCTGTCGCCAAAAACAGTAAAATAAAAGCCTGTTCGGCATCCCATAGGACTGAAGTCTATGACGCCTTCAACTTCATCGCGGATGTATTCCGCAATAATATGCTCAAGAGAATGAAGCGCGCCTGTAGACATAAACTCTTTGTTAGGCTGACAAAACCTTATGTCAAATTTTGTAACAACATCGCCTTTTTCTCCAGTTTTTTTTGCCGCAAGCCTTACGTATGGAGCAACAACTTTTGTGTGGTCAAGATTAAAACTGTCAACCTTGTAGTTTCCCTCTGAATGTTCCGGCATATTTCCTCCCATAAAAATTCCGCGTTAGTATGTAAAACTGCCAAGTTTTTACAAAACTTGCGGCGAGCCACGGATGGCAAGCCTCCCTTTTTATCTTCAGTCCAAGAATTCAAGCATTTTTAAAACAACTGCCGCACATTCTTCTGAAGCAATTTTCTCATTAAAGCTATAGGTAACCTCATAGCTGTCATCGGCATTGTCAGAAATGCAGCGCAAAATAACAAACGGAATCTGGTTCAAAAAACACGCATGGGCAATCGCCGCTCCTTCCATCTCCACGCAGGACGGCGAACAGATTTCTTTAATATGCTCTTTCTGCTCCGAATACGAAACAAACTGGTCGCCGCTCGCAATCCTGCCCCGAACCAGCTTGTATTTTTTTGCGCTTTCCGACGCCGCAAAAGCCTTTTCAGCCGCCTGAATCATTTTTTCGTCAGCATCAAACGCAGAAGCGTGCATCTGCGGAATTTCCGTAGGCTCATAACCAAAAGCAGTTACATCCATATCATGATAAACCGCATCTGTTGAAACAACCATATCGTGGATGTGCAGTCCTTCCTGAATAGCACCGGCAATTCCCGTGTTGATTATTTTTTTTACGTCAAACTGAATAATCAGGCGTTGCGCACAAAGAGCCGCATTCACCTTTCCAATTCCGCTTTTTACAACAACAACATCCTTTCCGCAGAGAGTTCCCTCGTTGAACACAAGGTTTCCGCTTTCAGTTTTTTTTAGGCTTCCGTTTTTTTTCATTTCCTCGCAAAAAATGTTTATTTCAACATCCATCGCACCGATTATTCCAATTTTTCCCATCTTTTTTCCCGTCTTTATTTTTTGTTTTTACTTTGTAGTTCTTGACTGGCTTGATTCTTTTGCAATCTGAATCAAAAACGAAACGACAAGCAAAATTCCGCAGACAACAACCGCAGAATCCGCAACATTAAAAGTCGGCCAGCGTTCCATTCCAAAAAGTCCGTAAAATTTAACATCAATAAAATCAACCACGCCGCGCGCCCTGAAAAATCTGTCTATAAGATTTCCAAAACCGCCGCCAAGAATTCCACAAATCGCCCAGCGCTGAAGCATTGAAAAATCCTTGTTCCTGAAATAAACAACGACAACCAGAACCATCACCACAAGCGGAACCAGGCCAAAACTCAAACGGCGCACTGCCAGCGGCCATGAATCCCCAAGGCTAAAAGCAACGCCGGTATTGTAAACCCGAATAATCCTAAGAAAGTCCCCAAGAAACGCAGGTCCGATTCCAAGCCGGCCGTTCGCATAATCAAGAGGAATGTAAAATTCAACTAAAAATTTTGTAATCTGGTCTGCAAGTATTATCGCAAAAGTCAATATAAATGGAAGCAATTTCTTTTTTTCAATATTCATAAATAAAATATACCTTTTATTTTTTTTATTTTAAAGAAAAACTGAATAAATTTATAATCCTGTCGGAAAATCTAAAAATTCAGTTTCAATTCCTGTTTCTTCTTTTAATTTTTTAGCGATATTTTTTACTCCGACAGTTTCGCTTAAGTAATGTCCCATCGCAATAAAATTAATTCCAGATTCTTTTATAAAATGGAAAGAACTGTGCTCTGCCTCGCCGGTAATATACGCATCCAAATCCGCAAGAACCGCCTGCTCAACGTCGTGCTGTCCGCCGCCACCGCCTGAGACAATTCCAACGGTTTTTATTTCCTTTTTTCCAAAAGGAAGCACACACAGCGGTTTTTCATCCTTGTCATGAACCCGCCGCACAAGCTCCTCCGCAGAAAGTGGTTTTTCAAGCTCGCCCTTTACGCCGCACAACATTCCGCGCCATTCACCGAACGGCCGCAAGTTTTTTAGTCCAATCCGGGCAGCCAGACCATAGTTATTTCCATAAGGATTGTTCGCATCAAGCGGAATATGACAGGCATACAGCGCAACATCATTCTTTAAGAACGGCGCAAACTTTTTGTACGCAGCGCCCTCAAGAACTCCTGTTTCCGGCCAGAAAAGTCCGTGGTGGACAAAAAGGACATCCGCCCCGGTTTCCGCGGCTTTAAGGGCAGTTTCCTGGCAGGCATCCACCGCAAAAGCAACTTTTTTTATTTCTTTTTTGCATGGCTCGCTGTTCTGAATTTGAATTCCGTTTTTTGAGACATCAGCCGGAAAGTCGTCAATCTTCAAAAAACTTCTGAAATATGCGTCAAGCTCATTCAGTGTCATCAGTTCCTCCGGGAATCGCTTCTACAGTTTTTTCCACAATTATTTTCAGATTTTCAAGATCCGGCTCGCGCTCCAGCTTAAGAAAAAACGCCGTAAACGGAGAAGTCTGCTGAACAAAGCCAAATCCTTTTGAAGAATATTCCGGCAAACCAGAAAGCTTAAAAAATCCGCTCACGCCCGGCAATTTTTCACTGGCAAAATCATCAAAGCAAATGTCGCTCATCCAGTCGCCTGCTAAAAAAACTGGCTCAGCGGCAGATTTTTCTTCCTTTAAAACAAAATCCAGCATCGCCTTTACTTCGCGCTCACAATTAAAAGAATAAAATTCTTTCTGCATTTCAAATTTCACAGGATTCTGAAAATAATTTATCCGCATAAAAATCTTTCTGAAAATTCTAAAGTCCGCAAAACTGTTGAACCACTTTCCGTCGCGCGCAAAAAAATCGCCGGAATAAACTTTAAATCCTTTCGCCGCAAGAAATTTCATGTATGGAATGTATTCAACGGAATCAGCCCTTTTATCTGGAATCAAAATCACAGAACGCAGATTTTCATCTTCATTTTCCGCAGGCGAAAAAATCCTGACTTCCGCGGAAGCAGGCTCAAAATTTTCCGCTCTTTCAAAGCCGCCGGAAAAATCGCCGGAAAGACGTACCTTTTCTTCCATCACGCCCGCTCCGAATTCTTTTTTATTCAGAAAAACAGGACGAAATTTTACAAGAACCGCCGCCTCAAAAATGCACAGAAGAATTATAAATATTGAGCCGAGCCTAAAACCAATACTGTAATGATCAACATAAAGTCCGCCTATAAAACGCAGGAAAGCGCGGAAATTTATAAGGACACAAAACACCGAAATCGCAAGAATCGAAAGCGAAAAGACATCTGCGTTCCAGGCAATAATATGCAAAAAAGCAAGAACAAGGCTGAGCGGCGCAAGAACCGTAAGGGAATCAACCTTTCCGAACTTTAAAAGGAAAATTCGCGCGCAATTCAAAAAGATTAAAAAGAGAATCAGCAGCTCTCCAAAAAAAGGACTTTCCATATTTTTTAATTTTATAGAATTTTTTTTATTTATAAAAGATTATTTTCTTTACTGCGCCAATTTTGCCGCGCGATTTTTTTTTCAAAATCGCCTGTGCTTGCCCGGAATGGCCCGGCTGCCGTTTTTTTTATTTCCGCCCATTCAGCTTATGGATTCAAAATTTTGACCATTACAAAATCCGCGAAGGTTTTCCTGTAAACAGAATGCGCAGGTTCAATTTTATGTAGCAAAGTATTTCCCTGGAATAAGCGTTCAGCACAAAAAGCGCTGGAGTTTTTGCTGAAATTCCGCAGATATTAGAAAAACCCATCCGCCGCGCAAGCCGCTCCGCGCGCGCAATGTGGAAATCATTTGTAACAACGGTTACCGGCGCGGAAAGAATTTCCTCAGTAGAACGCCCGGTGAATTCAGAAAGAATTTTTACGCTGTACTGAAAATTTTGTATCGTGTCCTTCGCCTGGTTTTCAGCAATAACCCGGTTTCCTTCAATCCCGAACGATTCCAGAGCAGGCTTCAGCACATCACTTTCCGGGCATGGAGCGAAAACGCCTTTTCCGCCGGAAACAACACAGACAGCCTCCGGATGAATCCTTAGATATTCCGCGGCAACTTTAACACGCTGCTTCACGCTGTCAGTCAGCTCGGCATTTTTCGTAATTCCACCGCCAAGAAGAATCACATACTCCGGATTTTCAGTTCCATCCGCCAGCTTCGGGCTGCATATAAAATACAAATTTATTCCGGCAATCAAAATTCCCGCCCCGCAGACTGAAAAAAAAGCGGTTTTTACAGAACGCGGAATTCTTTTTAAAATTTCTTTCCACGAAAATCTCTTTCCTATAAAAAAAATCAGCAGGCAGACAACCGAAAGCCAGAACCATACGGAAGAAAATCCAAAGAACGAACCGGCCATTGTTTCCGGGGAGCAAATCCGCATCGCGACAAAATAAGCATTGAACAAAACCGCAAGAATCAACCATGTTATCATAAATTCCCCCATAAAAATTGCAAATCTGCCTGCGCTTTTATTCTTTTTACAAAAAACTCGACATTCAGTCTATTTATCTTCATCAACGCCAAGCCCAAAAAGAGCAAAATCGCCTTTGCAAGGGTCGCAAGGCCAGACTTCTTTTAAGGCGGCGGTTATTTTTTGAGCAGTCCTCATGGAAGCCGGCGAATTTTCAGGAATAAGTCCAAGCTTCACGGCTTCCTGAATAACGTGCGTGTCCAGCGGAATTATCAAGTCTGCCGGCGAAATCCAGCTCCACAACCCCAAGTCCACAGGAGAATCCTGCCTGACCATCCAGCGCAGGAACATATTCACGCGCTTGTTCGCGGAATTTTTCCCCTTCGGAACAATTTTACAGTTTTCAAAAGCCGCAGAAATCGCCCCGGCAGGATTTTTTCCCGAATCAAAAATTTTTATATACTCACCGAAAGTTCCATATTTTTCCAGAAGAATTTTAAAAGCGCGGAACAGATTTTTCATTTCATCATAAGAATAAAAGCGGTAGAATTTTTCATCATCGTCACCCAAAAATGAACAAAAATCTTTTTCAAACGCGCCGCTTTTTATCCACAAGAAAATTCCGCCGGCCTTGTCCGCCGTTTCAAAAATAAAACGGATTTTTGGAATAAACTGTTTTCTGTTTCCAAAAGAAAGCATCGCCGCCACAAAAGACGCAATCTCAACATCAGCCTGATTTTTGTACCAGCGCAAGAACTGGCTCGGATCAGACTGCAAAAAAGCGGAATTCTCGTATTTTCCGGCAAGCTCCTTCAGCCTCTGCTTAACTTCTTCCGTCATAAAAAACACATCACCAAAAATCCGGCAAAATCAGCCGAACAGCTCTGTTTTCTTAAGCCATTCACAAACCGCTTCGGCTTCCTTGTCAAGAACACGGTCGTCCTCAACAAACGCGCTCATCTTACGGACCTCGGCATGAACCTGTTTTGTAAACGGAGCAAAATCTTCCAGCCCGGCAAGGTCAACCGCCTGCATGGCCGCAAGCAGATGAGTCGCAAACTGAAGGAAAACCAGCTCAATCTGCTCGTTCAGCTTTCGCGCAGAAATCGTACCCATCGAAACTTTATCCTGATTCAACGCTTCCGTCGGCGCGGAAGTTATGCTCACCGGAAAACAGTAAGTCTGAACTTCACCGCGGATTGCAGAAATCGTAATCTGCGCCGCCTTAAAACCAAGCCGCAGACCGGCACGCGGACTGTCCGCCGGCGTAAACGGAATCAGATTTTCCGTAAGACCGTTGAATTTTCCGTCAATAATAACTTCCGCCTGCTTGTCAGACAAATCCGCAATGTTCGCCAGAGCCGTGCGCATATAATCGCAGGAAGCGCAAATGTGCCCGCCGTAAAAATTTCCGGTGTTGTAAATCCGCTCCGCCTCAATATCAACAAGCGGATTATCATTCGCGCTGTTCAGCTCCTCCGTAATCCATTCGCGGGCAACGCGCAAAGTATCGCGGTAAACGCCGGTAATCTGCGGCGCGCAGCGGATTGAATATCTGTCCTGAATCTTGTTCTGCTGCACAACAAATTTCTTTCCGTCCATCTTGGAAATCTGGCTCTGCAAAAAATCCTCGTACTTAAAAACGCGCCTTGAATCTTTTATAATATTGTAGACATAAGCCGCAGACTCGCTCTGTCCCCTGTGGTTCTTAATCTCGCTTACTTTCGCAACAAACGGAGTATCTTTTCCGCGGGTAATCTCGCTTGTAACCGCCGTCAAAAAATCAGAGATTTTCGCAAGCCGCTCAGCCTTTTTTACAGCAAGGGAAGCAACCGCCGTCATAACGGAAGTTCCGTTCATAATCGCAAGCCCTTCTTTCGCCTCAATAGGAAGCGGCTCTATTCCTTCTGCCTTAAACGCCTCCATCGCAGGAACAACCTTTCCCTTGTAATAGACATTTCTCTGCCCCATAATAACCGCCGCAAGATACGAAAGCGGAGTCAAATCGCCGGAAGCGCCAACCGAACCAAGCTGCGGAATCACCGGAATAATATCCCTGTTCAAAAGCGTAACCATCATTTTTGCAAGTTCCGGACGAATCGCAGAATGACCGCCCTTCACATTTCCATTCAACCTTGCAAGAACAACCGCGCGCCCAGTTTCCCGGTCAAATTTCGGACCAAGCCCAATTCCATGATAAGTGCAGATAATCCGCTGAAGCTCGCCAGCCTTGTCAACGCTAATCTGATTGTGGCAAGAATCCCCAAAATCCGTTGTAACACCGTAAGTCGGAACGCCAGTATTTATGTAATCCATTAAAAATTTCCGCGATTTTTCCAGCCTGCTCCAAAATTCCCTGTCCTCAGGCAAATTCACTTCTTCATTTTCACAGGCAACCGCACAAACTTTTTCAATCGTCAAACCTTCACCATTTACTGTAACCGACATTTAATCCTCCCATAAAAAAATTCCGCGTTAGCGGAGAGCCACAGATGTCTTCTTTTTTTTCTTTTTTGGGCGCCAAATTAAATCCGCAAACGGGCTTTTCGTGGTTCCGCTGACCGCTCATTGCTCGCTGCGCTCGCAACCCGCCACGGCGGGCCACTACAATCCCGGGCGCACCCATTGTGAATAAACAATTGTATTGCAAAAACCATAAAAAGAAAACTGTGATTCTCCAGTATTTCAGGGCAAACGCATTATAAATGTATTCAGCAAAAAACTTGCTCCCAGTCACGGTTTCGTGGTTCAAAATCGCGCAAAGTTTACTTAAATTATTTATAATGCGTTTGCCCTGTCCAGTATTTCCCATAAGCCCCGGAAATTGATTTTAAGTTTCTGCTGAACACAAGAAAAAGCTAAAATCATTTTTTTGTAAGTTCAAGCAGAATGTCGTCGTCAAAATGTTTTATGTTTTTCAGGTTAAATGCGAATGCGTCCGCCGGATGCAAAATGCCTTTGCCGGAAACCGGAGTTTTTGCCGTTCCGCCAAAAATTTTTGGCGCGATAAAAGCGTAAATGCAGTCCGCAAGATTTTTTTCAAGAACAGAAAAATTTATTTCTCCACCGCCTTCCACAAGAACGCTGTCAATCTTTCGGCTGCCAAGCTCGGAAAACAATTTTTCAAGAGAAATATTTCCATTTTCATCCGGGGAAACAGCCAGGACTTCAACGTTTTTTTCTTCAAGCGCAAGTTTCTTTTCAGCAAAAGATTTTTCTGCCGAACCCAGCGTTGCAACAACCGTTTTTATTTCTTTTGCGCTTTGCACAATATTGCATTCCAAAGGAATCCTTAAATGCGAATCGCAAACAATTCTAACAGGACTGTTTCCGCCTTTTATCCGGCAGTTCAGCATCGGGTTATCTTTTAGCACTGTTCCAATTCCGCAAAGAATTCCTGCATAACGGTTTCTAAGCTTCTGGACTTCAATACGGCTTTTTTCGCCGCTAATCCACTTTGACTCGCCTGTCGCCGTGGCAATTTTTCCATCCAACGTCATCGCATACTTCAGCGCAACGTATGGTCTGCCAGTTGTAATATAATGAAAAAAAATCGCATTCAGGGCGTCACATTCTTCCTTCAAAAAATCCTCAGCAACTTCAATGCCGTGCCGGCGCAGATATTCGTTTCCTTTTCCGTGGACAAGAGGATTCGGATCGCGGCTTCCAACAACAACCCGCGAAATCCCTGATTCGGCAACTGCCTGCGAACACGGCGGCTGTTTTCCAAAATGGCAGCACGGTTCAAGAGTAACATAAATAGTTGCTCCTGCTGGATTGTGCCCGCGTTCCATGCAATTTTTCAGCGCCTCCCGCTCAGCGTGCATTTCTCCATATTTATGATGAAATCCTTCACCTATAATCTCGCCGTTTTTTACAATCACCGCGCCGACCAGCGGATTCGGGTTCGTCCATCCTTCGCCTTTTCTTGCCAGCCTTATTGCCCGGCGCATATATTTTTCTTCGTCTTTTTTCATTTTTCGGGTTCAGCCCCCTGTCTATCTACAAATCCGCGCGAAGCAAAAGTTTCTGCAAATCTGCCGTTGTTTCGCACATATAATCCGCACGGTTCAGCTCAAATTCCACCTTTGAACCGTAACCGTAAAGAACCGCCGCAACTTTTATTCCATTTTCATGTGCGCCTTTTATATCGTTGTCGCGGTCGCCCACCATAATTATCCTTTTCCTGTCTTTTTCTGAAAGTCCGCAGGATTTTATGGCAAAATCAATCACCTGCGCTTTTTTGCTCCTGGTTTTATCCAGAGTGGCCGCGCCCACAAAATCAAAATATTTCCGCAAGTCAAAATGATTCAGAACAATATTCGCCTGCGGCTCAGGTTTACCGGTAGCAAGAACAATATGTTTTTTTTCATTTTTAAGTTTTTCCAATAGCGGAACAATTCCTTCATAAACCCGGTTATTAAAAATTCCTTTTTCGTTATAGTGCTTTCTGAAAATTTCAACCGCCTCAACGCACTGCTCGTGTGAAAAACCGCAATATTCGGGCAAGCTGTCCCAAAGCGAAGGTCCAAGAAACGGAATCATCTCCTGCTCTGTCTTTTTTATTCCAAAAGCAGAAAAAACTTCCTGCAAAGACTCAAAAATTCCCGGTCTGGAATCCGTTAAAGTTCCGTCAAGGTCAAAAAAAACATAATCTTTCATACATTACTTACCTACGCAAAAACGACTGAAAATGCTTTCCAGCACATCGTCCGCGGTAACTTCGCCTGTAACCTCTCCAAGAAAAGCAATGGCGTCCTCCAAATCCTGAACAACCGCATCCAAGGCAAAATCTTTATCCGCCGCAACAATAGAATGAGAAACGCTTTCAAGGGCTTCTTCAACAGCCAGCTTTTGCCGCGCCGAACCAAGCCCTGCCTGCGCGCGCTCGCTGCCCGTTCCCGAAAACAGAATCTCTTTTACCGCGCCATAAAGCTCAGAAAATCCATTTCCTTTTTTTGCGCTGATTTTTATTTCTTTTTTTATTTTTTCAATATTCTCTTTTTTAAGGGCAAGGCTGTTTTTTTCTGCCAAAGCCGCATCTGTCGCATCAATTTTGTTCCAGCAGAAAACCACCGGCTTTTCCGCGTTCCTTAAAAAATCAACATCGTCTTTTGAAAGCCCAGAAGCGCCATCGCACAAATACAAAATCACATCCGCATCTTCCGTAAGGTTTTTTGTAAGCTCAACGCCATGCGCCTCAATCACATCTTCCGTATCGCGAAGCCCCGCTGTATCAAAAAGCCTTACAGGAAGCCCGCCAAAATCAACCCAGCTTTCAAGCCAGTCCCTGGTTGTTCCTTCTATATCGCTTACAATCGCCCTGTCTTCCTTTAAAATAGCATTGAACAAAGAAGATTTTCCGGCATTCGTCCTGCCGCAAAGCACAACGCGCGCGCCATCCTGATAAAGTTTTTCGCCCTGCCAGGAATCGTTCAGTTCCGAAAGACGCCTTATCGCTTCCTGTAAATCCGAGCGGTCAAAAGAATCGGCAATCGTTTCCTCATCCTCAGGATATTCAATTTCAACCTCAATCGAAGCAAGCGTGTCTGTAAGCAGTTTTTTTATTCCGCTGATTTCCTCAAAAAGATTCCCGGCAAGACGGCCTACCGCACGGCTTCTGCTTTCGCCGGTACGGCTTTCAATTATCTCCTGAACAGCTTCCGCCTTAGTTAAATCCGCCTTTCCGTTTATAAATGCGCGGAAAGTAAATTCGCCGCGCTCCGCCTGCCTGAAGCCGTTGTTCAGCAGGACGTTCTGAACCGCCATTACAACGCCCGGCCCGCCATGACAGCTGACTTCAACCATGTCTTCGCCAGTAAAACTTTTAGGCGCGCGGAACACGCTGACCATAACTTCATCAATTTTTGCGCCGCCGTTTTTTATCCATCCGTAAACAATAGAATTTCCCGCAGCCTGAAGCAATGCCGCCGGACGCGAAAAAACTTTTGAAAGCAGACTGACACACCCTTTTCCTGTGCAGCGGACAATTCCAAGCGCCGCAGGAGCTAAAGCCGTGGCAACTGCGCAAATCGGCTCTTCAGGAACATACTTTGGATCAGGCATAAAAACCCCGCTTTTACAGATTTTAAGATTATATGGGCAAAATCCAAGTTCTTTACAGATTGCAAATCCGCCTACGCTTTTGTTCATTTCTGCAAGATTGAAATCCAGCCTATAAAAAAAATCATAGCACAGAATAGAAAAAAAAAGAAGAAAGCGCGTCCGGTAGCTTTGCTATCTACCCTTAATTTCGAGTTTTTTGTAAAAAGAATAAAAGCGCAAGCAGGTTTGCAATTTGTGAAGATTTTTGGCGATTGAATCAATAAAAGTGCGGAGCACCCGAATTCGAGCCAAATCCATCTGAGCAAATTGGAAATATGCCGAGAGCGTTCTTTCATAATTTGCAAAAAAGGCTCGAAATTCGGGCTAAATATTTTTTTAAAATTATTTATTGGCAGATTCAATATCATAAAGTACAATCCCGGTGATGTTCAATGTGAATAAAATTTTCGTTTTTATTGTGTTTTTTAGTTTTTCTGCATTTTTTTCATGCCCAGCGGATGAAAAAGATTCGCCTGGAAACGTAAATTCTCGCACGGATTTTATGCGTGGCTTCGACGCCTCAATCGTTTCTCAAATAGAAGAAAACGGAGGAATCTACCGCACGGCAAGCGGCTCTGAAAAAGACGTTTTTGAAATCCTGAAAGAAAACGGCGTAAACTGGATCCGTCTAAGGCTCTGGCATTCTCCTGATGCTAAAAAATCCGCCGGCGACAACACATTGCAACGCACTGTTCAGATTGCAAAAAGAATAAAGGAAAACAACCTGCGCTTTCTTCTGGACATACACTACAGCGACACATGGGCAGACCCGGCCAGCCAAAAACGACCGGCGGCATGGGATTCCTGCGCAACAACAGAAGAATTGACAGCAAAAGTCTCTGAGTACACCGCAGAAATTCTAGAAGCGCTAAAAGATTTCCAGCCGGATATGATTCAAATCGGAAACGAAATAAATCCGGGAATGCTGGTCACAAAAAGCGGCGCGGATTCAATTGAAGATTTTGCAAAACCATGCTGCTCATCATGGAAGTCCGAAGAAAGCGCGGAAAATCTTGGCGAAATTTTGAATGCCGCCGCAAAATCAATCAGAAAATTCAACCCGGACATAAAAATAATGATTCATCTTTCAAGCAAAAACGGCGACAACCTTGAATGGTGGTTCAGAAAATTCATTGTCCTAAAAGACGGAAATCCTTCTGACAGGATAATTTCTTCAGACCTTGATTTTGACTATATCGGTCTAAGCTATTATCCGTTCTACGACCACGGAACTTTAGATTCGCTAAAATCAAACATACAAAACCTGAAAGAAAAAACCGGAAAGCAGGTTCTTGTAGCAGAAACTTCCTGGGCATGGACAGACGGCTGGAGCGACGAAACTCCAAACCTTTTTGGCGATGACCAGAAAATTCAAGACGCAAAAAATCTTAAGAACTATATCTCAAAAATCAAGACGAAGGAATCCACGCGCAAAGCGGCAAGGAACGTGCGCCCAGAGCAAATAGACTCAACGCCAGAAACCCAGGCCGCCGTACTAAAAGTGATTTTCAACGCAGTTTCAGAATCCGGCGGCTGCGGACTTTTTTACTGGGGCGGCGACTGGATTCCTGCAAAGAATATTCAGAACAACTGGGAAAATCAGGCTATGTTCGATTTTTCTGGAAAAGCGCTTCCGGCTCTTAAAGTTTTTAAGCAGATGAATTAAAAAATAAAATTCAACCTGATATTTAAATTCTAAAATATCAGGGATTTTTTTTACGGTTTTTTAATTTTTTTACCAGCGCAGCAATGCTCAGTAAAGCAAAAATAACGGAAGCCAGTCCAAAAATCAGTTTTTTGTGAACACCGTTTCCATCAGGACTGGCCGCAAGCGAATCCTGCAAAATTCCAAGTCCTTCCCATAATGTTGTAAATCCAAAAAAACTGAACAGAACGAATGAAACTGCATTCAGAAAACCTTCCGGCATTTTTTTCTTAAGGAATAAGCCAGCCAGCATACCTATCATATCTGCCGCAAAAAAACCGACAACGCAGGCTGTCCAGATAACAAATGCCCTTCCTATTCCGCCGTTCGCGCCAAAAGTAATTGCCGTAAGCTGCGTTTTATCACCAAGCTCAGCAATAAAGAATGTACAAAAAACCGCGGCGACCGCGATTTTAAACTTTCCGGTTTCCGCCTCTTCATCATCTTCTTCATTTTTTAAAATTGCAGTTATTCCAAAATAAAAAAATGCAGCCGACGCAATAAACTTAATCAGCCAGTCAGGGACAAATACGCTTATAATTCCGCCGGCAAAAACCGCGATTCCATTCAAAACCACAATTGCCGCCAGCGTTCCGGGAATAATATCGCGCAACTTGTATTTGGAAGTCATTCCTATCAGCATAAACTGAGTTTTATCTCCCATTTCCGCAAAAAAATCAGTAAGCGCAACTGTAAAGAACAACAGCAAAATTTCTTTCATAAAAAAATTATATAAAAAACAACAAGTTAGACATAGACAACAGTTCGCTGCGCTACTCGCTTCAAATTCTTTTTGCAAATTATGAAAGAACGCTCTCGGCATATTTCCAATTTGCTCAGATGGATTTGGCTCGCGCTACGCTTGTATTAATTCGGGTGCTCCGCACTTTAATTAATTCAATCGCCAAAAATCTTCACAAATTGCAAATCTGCCTGCGCTTTTATTCTTTTTACAAAAAACTCGACATTCAGGCTAATAGCCAACTCCCGGACTTGAACCGGCCTTTCTCTCGCAGACCTCCTGTCTGCTCCTTTCAGGCGTCTCCGCTCACTGACGGCGGCCTCCTGCCGCCTTTTCCGCCCTATTCGGGCGGCGTTCGCTGCGCTACTCGGTTCAAATTCTTTTTGCAAAAAAAATCCACTGCCGTTTTGGCGTGGATTGCAAATATATAAAGCCAACTCCCGGACTTGAACCGGCCTTCCTCTCGCAGACCTCCTGTCCGCTCCTTCCAGGCGTCTCCGCTCACTGACGGCGGCCTCCTGCCGCCTTTTCCGCCCTATTCGGGCGGCGTTCGCTGCGCTACTCGGTTCAAATTCTTTTTGCAAAAAAAATCCACTGCCGTTTTGGCGTGGATTGCAAATATATAAAGCCAACTCCCGGACTTGAACCGGCCTTCCTCTCGCAGACTTCCTGTCTGCTCCTTCCAGGCGTCTCCGCTCACTGACGGCGGCTTCCTGCCGCCTTTTCCGCCCTATCCGGGCGGCGTTCGCTGCGCTACTCGGTTCAAATTCTTTTTGCAAAAAAAAATCCACTGCCGTTTTGGCGTGAATTGCAAATAATTTAAGCCAACTCCCGGACTTGAACCGGCCTTTCTCTCGCAGACCTCCTGTCTGCTCCTTTCAGGCGTCTCCGCTCACTGACGGCGGCCTCCTGCCGCCTTTTCCGCCCTATTCGGGCGGCGTTCGCTGCGCTACTCGGTTCAAATTCTTTTTGCAAAAAAAATCCACTGCCGTTTTGGCGTGGATTGCAAATATATAAAGCCAACTCCCGGACTTGAACCGGCCTTCCTCTCGCAGACTTCCTGTCTGCTCCTTCCAGGCGTCTCCGCTCACTGACGGCGGCTTCCTGCCGCCTTTTCCGCCCTATCCGGGCGGCGTTCGCTGCGCTACTCGGTTCAAATTCTTTTTGGATAAAAAAAATCCACTGCCGTTTTGGCGTGGATTGCAAATATACTAAGCCAACTCCCGGACTTGAACCGAGTACCTACGCGTTACGAGTGCGTTGCTCTACCAGGTGAGCTAAGTTGGCGGTTATTTGGTATTGCTGTTAAGAGCCCGTTCGCCCATAGAACTGCGGGTATCTACAATTCTTTGCATGTCTGTTATGTTTGCAACAACAATGCTGTCATTATACACTTCTATTTTACGTTTTTCAACCAGTCTGTTAATTTCTTCGCGGGTTATTTCAAACGAAAGTCCTGCCCAATGAGCTATATCGCCAGTATTAACATAAAATTTTCTGGAACGTTCATTAGGGTTGTTCGGAGGATTCATTTCATCAAGAAGAATAAATACATCTGCAATGCGGGCCTGCAAATCTTTTATGGCAAGAATCTTAAAACGTCTTCGCTGGTCATAAATGCGCTTGCAGAACAATTTAAGAAGATTCAGGGCAAGAACTGCATTTCCGGTAACAATTGATTCAAAATTTTCTTTGCTGAATTCAAGGCATTTTACCGAAGTCTTTGCCATACAGGTCGCGGAACGCGGAGAATTATCAAGGATAGCCATTTCTCCAAAAAATTCACCCGGCTTTAGAATATCAAGATTCTTTTCAGTTCCATTCACATACTTCATAAGCTGAACAGAACCCCTCTGAATCAAATAAAAAGTGTCGCCCGGTTCAAATTCAGAAATAACAACCTGTCCCGGCGCATATTTTTTTGCAAAACGTTCAAACGCAGAAAGCTCAAACTGCTTCAGCGCGCCAAGACCACCATCCTCAGGAGCCTCATATTTTGGCATTCCGCGCTTTTCAAGATACATCTGGCTTGCCGCAAACAGTTTTTTCACATGTTCAATATAAGGCGACTGTGGAAAACGTTTTAAATATTTCAGGCAGACATCGTAGCAGGAAACAAATTCCTCATCTTCAAAAAAACTTTTTGCAACGGCAAGCATTCCTGCCTGCGGACTTTCAGGAGTCGAATTAAGAATCTGCTCTATCCGTTTGTGTATCTGTCTTAACTGCGCTGAAAAAACACGGAGCATTTTCATGATAATCTGTTTGTTTCCGCTAAAATTCTTTTCAAATTCTGGAACTGTAAGCGCAATAACCTGGCTGTCCTGAAGAACAGTTGCGGTTTCTTCACGTGGAAAACGACCCAAGGCCGACTTTACCCCAAAAAATTCACCGGGCTTAACTTGGTTTGTAACAGTAATTTTTGTTTCCGGATCAATGCTGGTAAGAATTATCGTTCCGCTTTGAAGAATATAAATTTTATCATCTTTGTCATCTTCAAAATAAACAATAGAACCTTTTGAAAAATTTACTAACTTTGGCATTTGACTCTCCAAACCAGATAATTTTACAAATTGTACCACAATGAATAATTTTGTGCTATGCTGAATTTATGATTGATTTGCATACTCACACAACTGCTTCCGACGGTCAGTACACGCCGGAGGAACTGGTTTACAAGGCCGCGGAAAAAAATATTTCCGTACTTGCAATCACTGACCACGACACAATTTCCAGACTGGAAGAAGGCGCGGAAGCCTGCAAAAAAACAGGAATCACATTTGTTCCCGGAATCGAAATAAACATCCAGCGTCCAAACTGCGAATTTCACCTGCTTGGACTTGGCTTGAATTTGAACGGAATTTCAGAAAGCCTCAACAAGCTTTTAAAAGAACTGATAGAAAGCCGGCACGAAAGAAATGAATTCATAGTTTCCAAAATGCGCAGTTCCGGAATAAAAACAACCGTCGAAGAAATTCAGGCGGAATTTCCAGATCAAGTCTTAGGACGGCCTCATTTTGCAAGCTGGCTGACAAATCATCATTATGTAAAAAACCGTCAGGCTGCGTTCGATAAATTTCTTGCGCGGGACAGACCGTGGTACGTTGAAAGAGCCGGCGCAGACCTTGACGAAGCCGTAAAGGCAATCTACGAATCAGGCGGCGTTCCGGTCATCGCGCATCCGCTTTCGCTTTATCTTTCCTGGTCTAAAATCGAACCGGTTTTAGCTGATTTTTTTGAACGCGGAGTAAAAGGAATGGAATGTTTTCATCCGGGCGCCAGGGTTACGGAATGCCTAAGGCTTCAGGAAATCGCCAGAAAACTGGGATTTTTTGTTACGGCAGGAAGCGATTTTCATGGTGAAAAAGTACGCCTAGACAGACGGCCGGGGCACACTTGCGGCGGAAAAATAATCGAAGACAAATACTATTATGAAGAACTAAAGCCGTTCCTTGAAAAACTTTAAAAGGGCAAAATCCAAGTTTTTACAAATTGCAAATTCGCCTACGATTTTGCGCATTTTCCACCAAGCGCGAGGAATCAAGCCTAAAAAAAACAAAAAAAATGCAATTCATTTCAGAATCTGCAAAAAAAATCTCTATATATTCAGTAAGCACAAAAAGTGTATTTAAATTCAAACTTATTTTTACAGAAGGTTTTTATGCAGATTTATTCATTTTCTCCGTTTGGATACGAAGGTTCACTTGTAACCGTAGAAGTTGACTTACGCCGTGGAATTCCGGCAATCGATCTGGTGGGTCTGGCGGACGGAGCAGTAAAAGAAGCCCGGGAGCGGATGCAGGCCGCGATAAGAAATTCCGGACTAGATTTTCCGCCGGAAAGAATTCTTATCAGCCTTTCACCTGCCGACCTGAAAAAAGAAGGCGCAGGGTTCGACCTGCCGATTGCGCTAGGTGTTCTGTGCGCAAAACAAAGCGATTCAGAAACTGAAAATCCCCAGCCCGGCGATACACCCGTTTTGATTATGGGCGAACTTGAGCTAAGCGGAAAAATACGTCCGGTCCGCGGAGTCCATGCCGCCGCTTCAACAGCGGCCAGCGGAGGAATAATGAGATGCATCGTTCCTTCCGCAAATGCAAATGAGGCCAGAGAAGTTCCCGGAATGAAAGTTTTTGGCGCGGATTCCCTGGAAGAAGCCTTCGCGGCTCTTTCAAATCCAGAAGTTTTTACAGAACGCCCATTAAATGCGACCGGAAAGGAAGCGGAAATTCCGGAAAACTGCGAGTCTGTAGACGGTGTTCTTTTTCAAAAAGTTACTCCAGACATGGAATTTTCAAACATAAACGGACAGAAAAAACTAATCCGGGGTTTACAGATTGCCGCGGCCGGCGGACACAACCTGATTGCCGTAGGCGCGCCAGGCTGCGGAAAAACACTTTGCCTTCAAAAATTCCCCGCGCTTCTTCCGCTGCTTACAACAGAAGAAGCGCAGCCTGTAACAAGAATTCTGTCGCTTGCAGGACTTCTTTCCGCAAAACAATCCCTTGTGCGAGTTCCGCCATTCAGAATTCCCCACCAGACGGCAACCATAGAAGGAATTTGCGGCGGCGGAACTTTGTGCAGACCGGGAGAAATCTCTCTGGCGCACAACGGAGTCCTTTTTCTTGACGAAGCAGCCGAATTCAGAACGAGCGTCCTTCAAATGCTCAGAGTTCCCCTTGAATCCGGAAAAATAACAATTTCCAGGGCAGGCCGTTCCACAGTTTTTCCGGCGGCGTTCCAGCTTTTAATGGCGACAAATCCATGTCCATGCGGAAATTTCGGATCAGAAACAAAACTTTGCCTTTGCAGCTCACGTTCAATTGAAATGTACTGGAAAAAAATCTCCGCACCATTGCTGGACCGCATTGACATCAGAATTTCCGTGGCAAACGAAATAGAAAAAAATAAAAACGAGCAGGAATACAAGGAAAATCTAAAACCTCTTTCAACAGAATTCCTGCGGCGCGAAATCGCACAGGCTGTAAAAACACAAAGAAAACGTCAAGGCAAAAAAAACGCGTACCTTACGCCAGCCGAAATCGCCGGATTATGCAAAACTTCTTCCGAAACGCAGTCATTCTTAAACAGCTCCGCAGAAAAATTCAGTTTTTCGCCAAGAGCGACAGCCAGCTGCCTGAAACTTGCAAGAACAATCGCAGACATGAGCGGCTCAGAAACAATTGAAACAGAGCACATGAAAGAAGCGGTGATGCTAAGGAAAGCGTTCAACAATTTTATGGAAACAGAATAGCGGCTTTCAATGTCACAGCTTAAAACCGGCCCGGAACGCGCGGACATAATCTGGCAAAAAAAAGGTCTTGCAAAAGCAAGACCTTATACCGGAGAAGAGACTTGAACTCTTACGCCATTGCTGACAAAAGATTTTGAGTCTTTCGTGTCTACCATTCCACCACTCCGGCGAATGGTATTATAATATCAGAACTACAAGTCTTTTTCAAGTGCAAATGCTTTGATATAATTTTTTTCAGGAAATTTTATGGACAATATTACAAAATGCGCGCAAGAAATTTTAAAGGATATATTCGGATACGATTCTTTCCGGCCACTGCAACTTGAAATAATAAAAAACCTGCTTGCCGGAAAAGACACGCTTGCCATAATGCCCACAGGCGGCGGAAAATCATTGTGCTACCAGATTCCCGCTTTAATTTTCAAAGGAATTACAATAGTTGTCTCTCCGCTGATTTCACTTATGCAGGACCAGGTTTCATCGCTAAAAGAAAATGGAGTTCCTGCCGAATTCCTGAACAGTTCACTGGAATTTTCCGAATATCTTGAAACCGTAAAAAAACTTAAAAACGGAGAAATAAAAATTGTTTACGTTTCCCCGGAAGGACTTGCGTCGGACAAAATGATGGGCATCTTCCATGAATGTTCAATGCCGATAAACTGCATAACGATTGACGAGGCGCACTGCGTAAGCGAATGGGGACACGATTTCCGCCCGGATTATCTTTCAATCTCGAATGTAAGAAAACACTTTCCGAACGCAGTCTGTCTGGCTCTTACAGCTACGGCCACAGCATCAGTCCAGCAGGACATCATAAAAAACCTTCAGCTTTACAGACCGACTGTCTTTACAGCAAGCTTTAACCGTAAAAATATTTTTCTTGAGGTAAAACCTAAAAAAAACGCCTTGTCGCAGGTAATTGAGTGCATTGAAAAGCACAAGGACGAAAGCGGAATAATCTACTGCTTTTCAAGAAAATCCGTCGACGAGCTTACCATGAAACTTCACAACGAAGGCTATTCCGTCTTAAATTACCACGCAGGGCTTTCCGACATCCAGAGAACTAAAAACCAGAATCTCTTCATAAAAGACAAAGTCCGCATTATTGTTGCGACCGTGGCATTCGGAATGGGAATCAACAAGCCGAACGTCCGGTTTGTAATCCACTACGACATGGCAAAATCCCTTGAAGAATACTATCAGGAAATCGGCAGGGCCGGCCGTGACGGACTGGAATCCCACGCGCTGCTTCTGTACAGTCCGGGCGACATTCATAAAATCAGATTCTTTTTTAACGAAGCCGCCGACCCGGAAAAATCCGAGCGGCTCTTGCAGGGAATGATAAATTACGCAAAAGCCAGAACCTGCCGAAGGCGCGCGCTGCTTTCATATTTCGGAGAAAATTTTTCCGGAGCAGACACTTCCGCAGACGAATGCTGCGACATCTGCGCAGCCGGACCGGTCAACCTTACTGACGTAACAATTCCTTCCCAAAAACTGATGAGCTGCATTTTCCGGCTAAAACAACATTACGGCGCGGCTTATGTAATCGATGTGCTTCTAGGTTCAAAACAAAAACGGATAATGGAAAACCATCACAATGAACTTTCAACATGGGGAATCGGAAAAGAACTGGAAAAATCAGACTGGTTTGAGCTTACAGACTTGCTGATTGAAACCGGATACATTTTAAAAGTCGGAGAATACAATGTGCTTGCTGTCTCAAAAATGGGCGCGCTCGCGTTAACAAACAGAACGCAGATAAAACTTCCAGTTCAATTGAATTTTAAGAATATTATAAACGCGCCTAAACAGAAGCCTTCGTTCGTACTGCATAAAAAGAATGAATTCTTAAAAAATCTTTCTGAAAAAGATACAGAACTTTACAATGCAATAAAACAATGGCGAAATTCTACAGCCGAAAAAGAAAATATTGCTCCTTATATGATTTTTGGAGACAAGACAATAGAAGAACTTGTTGAAAAAAAGCCAGCCAGCGAAAAAGAACTTCTTTCTGTTTTTGGAATAGGAACTGTAAAGGCAGAAAAAATAGGCGCTCCGGTTCTACGGATAATAGGAAATCACATTTAGATTTATTTTCTGCCTATAAAAAAAAGCTGCCGAAAAATCGGCAGCTAATATATGTAAACGGACTGCGGCTTTGCCATGACCAGCCCGAAAAAAAAGGACTGCCTTTTGAGCAATCCTTTTAAGGTGTGGATTGGAGTCGAACCAACCAATGACGGTTTTGCAGACCGATCCCTTACCGCTTGGGTACCACACCAAATGTTTTTGTATTATGACAGAAAAAGAAAACTTTGTCTAGCACGAAAGTCCGGGATTTCGTTTTAATATCTCTTTTTGCACAAAATCTTTTTCCTCCTCAGAAGAAAAAATAAACTGCTCGGCAGAATTCCTTTCGGTTTTCACAAGCAATATCCGCGGAGCAATCCCCGGCGAGGAAGAAAATTCAGAAGCTCCGCCTTCATTTGAGGCTGACAAAAGCGGAAGCGCAAGTATTTTTTCAAACGGCAAAAAATGTCCGTTTCCAATAAGTCCGTTTTCATAAAGGCCGCAAAATCCGTTCGCTAAAATCTCGTTAGAACTCATGTAACAGCCCAAAAGCGCAACAAGACAGACAACAGAATCAGTAAAAACGCCAAGACTTTTTACCCCGATAATAAAAACCAAAAGCGCGGAAAAAATCATAGTCAGAATCTGAAACAGAATATTCTTTTTTTTAAAGGAAATTATAATTTTTCCGGCTGATTTTACCATAATCTTTGTCTTAACCAGGACAAAAACAAGAATCAAAAAATACAAAACCGCGGAAACTGCGGAAATCAAATAAAAACCATTCAAATTCATAATTTTCTCCAGTCTATCGGAAAGACAGCCAGTACGACAGCGCTTTTTTCGCAGATTCAAAAGCAAGCGGAAGTTTTTCAATATCATCCTTGGAGTCGATTTTTTTTACGGCAAAGCCCGAAACCTCAGAATCCTGGCCATGAAGTCTCTTTATAAGCTCATGCACATTTCCTTCACCTTCAGGAATTGAAGCGTCAAAAAACAAGTCGCATGTCTTATACGCAATATTTTTATACAGATAATCATTCGGAAAACTGCAAAGATATTTTACTTTTTCAGGCTGAACTCCAGTTTCTTCCAGACATTCACGGACAACCGCCTGCTCCGCAGTTTCATCCCTGTCTACAAAACCGCCCGGCAACGCCAGGAATCCTTTCCGCGGCTCTTTTGCGCGAATCTCAAAAAGCACATTGTTTTCCGCATCTGAAATAATCGCCCCGACCGCAGCCGCGACATTGTTGTACAAATCAAAACCACAGTCAGCGCAAAACCATTTTTTATTTTCAAGATAACTGATATTTTTTTCGCCGCATTCAGGACAGAAATTAAATTTATTTCCAATCATTTAAAACCTCGCGCGGTAAGCGCATACGACAAAGACTCGGCCCTTTTCAGCGACTGAACGATAAGGGGAACCAGCAAAGGAACGACAGCCCGGATTTTTCCAAAAAGACCTTTCACCTTGCCAAGTCCGCCGCGCACAAGCTGAGTCTTTACAATACAGGTCGCCTCATCCAGGAGCAGCGGAAGAAAGCGGAAAATTATTTCCATAGTAACAAGAATATATTTTGAAGGAATCCTGAACAGGCGTAAAGGCGCAAGCAAATCTGAAAAACCTTTCACAAGCTGAATCTCATCAATTGAACACGCGAATCCGCAAATCAGGCACATCGCGCTTTCTGTACGCAGCAAAACTTTTATACAGCTCAGAATTTTTGAAGGCGTAACCGTAAAAAAACGAAAATCGCAGTAACGGATTTCATCAGGCAAGGCAGGCGCAAAAACCATCTGAAAAAGACAGAAAAACAAAAGAAGCGGAACAATTTTTATAATCGCCGCAAAAAGTTTTTTTGCAGGATATTTTGCAAGCAGCGCGTAACAGATTCCCAAAAGAAAGAAAATTCCACAGGCAGGCAGAGGACGAATAACCAGCGCAGAACAAAAAAGCCCAAGGAACAAGATATATTTCAGAACCGCAGGAAGTTTTCCTATAGCCCCGGATTTTCCAGCCTTTTCAGAAAAACTGAATTTTTGGATTCGCTCCAGAACCGACAGAGCCGGAATACGCTGCATCTCAGGCAGCGCGGAAGAAACCTGTTCTTCCCGGCAAAATATTTTTTCCGCAGAAAGATTTAACACACGGTCGGCAAAGGCAGCCTCATCACGTTGATGTGTACTAAAAAGCACGGTTTTTCCCTGAGAAGCAAGCTCCTTCATCAGGTTCATAACTTTATTCCTGGACTCTCCGTCCAATGCCGCCGTAGGCTCATCGAACAAAATAATGTCAGAATCCATCGCCACAATACCGGCAACAGCCAGCCGTTTTTTTTCTCCGCCAGAAAGACAAAAAGTCTGCCTGTCCGCAAATTTTTCAAAATCAAGATTACACTGATCCATTGATTTTTTCACAATTTCTTTAAGCTTTTTACCGCGGACACCCTTGTTTCCAGGCCCGTAGGCAACATCGTCTGCGGCAAAATTTTCAAAAAGCGCGGAATCGCTGTTCTGCTGGGCAATAACAGGGCGTTCTGTACAATAGATTTTTCCAGAATCGCTGGCTCGCAGCCCGGAAAGAATTTCCAGCAGAGTTGATTTTCCGCAGCCAGAAGGTCCGACAAGCGCGGTAAGAGAACCTTCATACAAATCCAATGAAATATTTTCTAAAACAGGAATGTCTTTTTTATAAGAAAAATTCAAATTGCGGGCAGAAAGAACGATTTTTTTTCCGTCCGGCGACCATTTGCTGGAATTTACAGGAAGTTTTTTGCCGGTCAGCTTTTCAACAAGTTTTTCATCCGCAAGAAATTCCGTAGAAGTTCCTGTCCATGAAATTTTTCCATTTTTCATCAGAATCACATCTCTTGCACGGCAGACAGCCTCCAAATCGTGGCTTATGTGAAGAACCGTAATTCCCTTGCTGTTTATAGAATCGATAAAATTATACATTTCTTCCCGGGACTTTGGATCCAGCATAGAAAACGCTTCGTCCAGAATCAAAATATCGGGATCCATGGCAAGGATTCCGCTCAAAGCGACTTTTTGAGTCTGCCCAAGGGAAAGATTCATCGTCCGGTGGTTTGCAAAATCCAACATTCCAGTAACGCCAAGACTTTCAATCACATTCAGCTCAACTTCCGGCTTTGGAAAACCAAGATTTTTCGGACCAAATTCCGTATCCTGAAAAACAACTCCGCAAATAATCTGGTCTTTTGGCGACTGAAAAATAATCCCGACACGAAGATTCTCTTCTATTTTCACAGAGCCTTTCTGCGGTTCAAAAAGACCTGCCACAATCCTTGCGACCGTGCTTTTTCCGCTGCCGTTTTTTCCCGCCAGAACAGTGTAAGAACCATGCTTCAGCTCAAAACTTACGTTGTTAACCGCTGCACTTTCAGCATTTTCATAAGAGAAATATAAATTGTTCACTTGAACCGCAGGCATGACGCTATTCTATAAAAAACTTATGCACATTTGCAAGCACAGTTTTGTTTTTAATTTGTGGAAAGAATGTGGATAACTTTTTGTCAATAGTCTTTTTATTAAAAATTATATATTTTTTATAATACTGATTTTTAATCATTTTTCTATTTTATTATATTACAACAAATTAGCTAATTTATTTTTGTTATTTTTATTTTTTTATAATACCAAGAAATAGATGATAACAAAAAATTAACCCATTTCTCGGTGGATAACTTGTGTACAAGTTGTGATTCTTCCGTTGAAAAACCGCCGTCCCTTATCCCAGGGAAACAGCGCCTTTTTCATCAATCGCAAGAATTGACTTACATTCTGAACAGCGGAAACGTCCGGCTCTTGTAGCGCGCAGATGCTTATTGCACATAGGGCAGGCAAATACCTTCGGGAACACGCTTTCAAGCGGCTGAACACCCTGATGAAAATAACTTACAGCATCTTCTGTTGAATCCTTGATATTAAAAAACTGCGCAAATCCAAGAAGCTGGAAAACCTCGTAAACTTTCGGCTGAATTTCAAGAAGAACAATATCTCCTCCCTTTGGCTTCAGCATTTTTAAAAACGAAGTAAAAGAACCGATTCCGGTTGAAGAAACGTAATTCAACGCAGAACAGTTAAAAATCAAATTAATAAAGCCTGCTTCAACAACTTTTGTTATTTTTTTCTGAAAAAAACTTGAATTATAAGTATCAATATATCCGTTCAAATAAACCCTAAGACCATTAGAAACAGAATCAATTTTTTCCAGGGAAATCTTAAGACTGTCATCTTTTTCGTTATCAAAACCAGGAACTATACTGTTATTATTATCATTCATATATCGCAGACTCCGTTCATAGAATAAAATCTGCCTTTCAGTTTACAACAATTTATATCTTAGGTCAAATTAGAATTAAGAATTAAGCAGGGCAAACGCATTATAAATAATTTAAGTAAACTTTGGCGCGAAGGAACGGTTTCGTGGTCAAAAACACTCTGATTGTTGAGACCGCGAGAGCGGTCAATTCTATAGTTACTTTGCAACAATCAGCGTGTAGCGCATTATTGCGCGATTTTGAACCACGAAACCGTGACTGGGAGCAAGTTTTTTGCTGAATACATTTATAATGCGTTTGCCCTGAAGAATTAAGAATATGGAATTATTTTAAATCTGGTAATATACTAAGCCCTATGAATTTAGATAAAGTTTACATTGTTTTAGACCATCCAGACGAATGCAGAAATATCGGCTCAGCGTGCCGTGCCATGGCAAACAGCGACATAACTCATCTTAGAATAGTCGGAAAAAAAGAAGATTACGACCAGGAAAAAGTCCACATACTTGCAATCCATGCGGCTTATATTTACGACAATGCCGAATTTTTTGATTCCATTACGGAAGCCACAAAAGACTGTTCGATTGCGGCAGGAACTACGCGCAGAAGAGGCCAATACCGGAAGGGCAAACTTCTTTTACCGGAAGAATTCGCAGAAATCGCAAGAAATCATACCGGAACAAAAGAAACTGAAGGAGCGGACATTGCTGTTGTCTTTGGAAACGAACGCACCGGACTTACAGATTCCCAGCTGAAAGAATGCACTCTGGGAGTTACAATTCCTTCAAGCGAAAACTTCGGCTCGCTGAACCTTTCCCACGCAGTCCAGATTATCTGCTACCACCTTTTCAGGGAAAAGAACGCGGGATTAACCGGCTACACACCTCTTTCCCTGGACAGACTGGACAAAACAGTCAGCACAATCGCCGATGATTTGCAAAAAATAGGTTTTTTCAAAATCACAGGACGGCAGGACATGGAATCTTTCTGGAGGAGCATTCTTTCGCGGGCGGCAATGTCGGAAAGCGAAGCGCAATACATTGAAAAGGTTTTTAACAAAGCCGCCGGTTTAGCCTGCAAAAAATAAATGCCCTTCCCCGAAAGACGTCGGGGAATCCACGCCCTAATCAGCCGGCAAAAATCAAATCATCCGGTCCTATGATTTTTTTGCTTTCGCCACGGACGGAGCAAGTCAACGCAAGGCAATATTCAAGCTCCCTGACATTGCCTGTCCAATGCTTTTCCTTTAGCGCATCAATCGCTTCCTTAGAAAAGACAATTGAATCAAATCCGTTTTCAGCAAGAAAATTCAGAACAAGCGCATCTATATCTTCTTTTCTGGAATTCAAGGAAGGAATTGAAATAATCTTCCCCTTCAGACGCTCATAAAAATCACGCCTAAAAAGTCCGTTCTTTACCCTTTCCTCCAAATTAACATTTGTCGCGCTTATTATGCGCACATCTGAATAGCTTTCCTTTGTAGAACCCACCCTGCAGAAGCAGCCGGAATCAAGAAATTTCAAAAGCTTCGCCTGAACCGGCAGCGGAATTTCAGAGACTTCATCAAAAAGAACCGTTCCACCATCCAGCTCCTGAAGTATCCCCTGCTTATCCTTCGCGCCTGTAAAAGCCCCGGAAACAGAGCCGAACAGCTCCGCCTCTGCAATTTCCGGCTGAATGCAAGGCATATTTATTCTCCTGAAACGTTTGGTTTTCCGCATAGAAATTGAATGGATAAGCTCGGCAGCCAGCGTTTTTCCAGTGCCGGACTCACCTTCAATAATCAGCGGCAAATCAGTTTTTCCATAAGTATAAAAATTATTTCTTAAGGATTTTGTAGAGAACGAATTTCCGGCAAAACGCTTCAAAGTCGGCGGAATCTGTTCAGAAACATTTTCTGCGTCAAAAACCTTTTCAACCGGGGGAAATCCGCCAAGATGATTCAACGCGACAACGCCATCGCACGGAAAAGGAATAAAATTGAGACTGATATTTTCCGAATTTACCAGAAATTTTAAATCCGAATAAACTGAGTCAATAAAAAAAACTTTTTGCAATGAAATATATTTCTCACTTGTAAAAAAATTGATTTCATCAAGTCGAACAGCCGGCAGAGTATCAACTATTACCGGGAAATGAGAAACTTTTCCAGTCTGCTGAAAATGCCGTGAAAAAGAACTTGTGTTTGGGTAAACTTTTAACAGACAGCTGCTGTTCAATAATTTTTCAAAAAAGGCGATTACTTCCGTCCTTTTTGAAATTAAATAAATTTGCGACAAACCGACAGAAACCAACTTGCCCCTCCCTAGGCAATCTTTTCTTTTTCCCCCAGAAAAAAAAATATCACCGATTTACTTTTTTAATATTCTATAAAAGAGCAGAATAAGCATATATTTTAGAAAAGGAAGAATCAAAAGAATCTTGAACGGATTCCTTATGATTTCATGGAAAATTTCATGTCCCCGCTCAAAAGTTTTTTCATCAACTCTTTTTATGCGCTTTGAAAAAATTCCAAATGCTTCCCTGTAATAAATAAAAATGCTGGAAGAGAACTGGTTTCTGCGTTTATAAGACCAGCAGTTTTTATCTTTTATACCTTCGCTTACAAGAACAAGGGATGGAGACGCTTTATAAATAGACTTGACAATATCGTTTTCCATGTTTTTAGGATAATAGCCAATATAACGTCCTACAATTCTAAGATTCGGATAAGTGGCATGAAGATTTTTTTCGGCGGCATGCAGAGTCTGGCCACGGGAACCAAGAAGATACAATGATTTAAAATGAGAATCAAGAACCGAAAGAATATTTATGACTGCGGAAAAAGGATTGTACCTTACTGGAATCTCTTTTTTCAGAAAACTCGCGCCACGGATGATACTTTTTGAAACAGGAATTATCAAATCAGCATTATTCACGCAATCTTGAAATTCGCCGCGACGCCGGGCCTTAAGCAAATCCCAGACAGAAAGAAAAATAATCTGTTTTGTTCCGGGCTTTGCAAGGAGTTCCAGAATTTCAATCTCCAAATCTTCAGGACGAAGAATATCAACCGGCACATCTAAAATTTTAATTCTCTGGATCCCCATAATTTCCCCAAACGCATTTTATACAAATTTTCACTACTGTCCAAAATAAAAGCACTTTTTAACTCCTGTAATCCGTGACAAGATTTTATCAGCAAATAATAATTTATCACATAAGGAATTACAGATATTAACAAGTATAACACATTGCTCGGACAGCTGCTATAATTTGAGCCAAGCCCCATGGCAACCGCATTATAAACATCGCAGGACTTTTAATAAATATTTTTCATCAGCTTTCATAAGGAATCTTTTATCTTTATGACCTCTTCCAATGAAAGCCCTGTACATTCAGCGATTATTTCCGCCGATATATTTTTCTTCAGAAAATTTTTCGCTGTTTCAATCGCTTTCTTACGTTCTCCAGCTAGAAGTCCTTTTGCCATTCCTTCCTTCAATCCGGCTTGCCTTGCGTCGTAAAGCGGCAGTGCATCCATCATATAGTCGCTCCTGAAAATTTCGTTGATTTTGAGCCTTTCGACGCGCCGGTCGATGTCCTCTGTGAGATAGTCGGAAGGCTTTCCACTACAAAGATAACCAAAGAATCCCTTTATTTCAATCTTTTCACTTCTTCCAATGAAAGACTTGTACATTTTGTAATTAAATCTATCGGGATTTTATTTTCAAGCATCTTTTTCGCGGTTTCAAATTTTGCATTTCGCTCGCCGGCCAAACGTCCTTTTTTTTCGCCTTTTGCTTCTCCCAAAGCCATTCCTTCTCTTAAGCCGGCTTTTCTTGCGTCGTGAAGTGGCAGTGCATCCATCATATAGTCGC
>OBSA01000016.1_pt1 | contig 81631 bp, 146 predicted proteins | sample 1501291 | NCBI WGS metagenome assembly OBSA01 (sample SAMEA3360679, study PRJEB22359) | human gut metagenome | biome: ENVO:urban biome; feature: ENVO:human-associated habitat; material: ENVO:feces | place: Bangladesh | collected 2011 | reverse complement strand
GATTTTGTGTGTATCATGTGTGCATCCTTGCACCAGCGTTGAAAGAGACGCGGGTGTTTTTTCTTCTGTCGGCTTTCGAAAAAAATGAAACTGAACTTGACAACCGTTGGAAATATGCTATAATGGAATGGGAGTTTCGGCAAATTCCCACCGTTCCCGATTTTTGAAAACCGACTTGACTATTGCAGAAGATATGCTATAATGTATGTTTTCGGCAAGTTTTCGCGTCCTTGCTGAAACATTCTGAAAACAGACTTTACAATCACATGGGTTATGCTATAATATCGGCATCGTGGGCGGAAATGCCCTAAAAAGGAAAACAAAGAAAGGAAAAACACATGGAACGCTATGACTACAAAAAGGCTGTCAAGAACGACATTCGGGAGTATCTCGAAGACAAGGGAGTCGGCTATGTCGATCCGATGGGCGACAAGCGGCAGGAACTTGAGGACGAGATGTTCATTTCTGATTCCGTGACTGGAAACGCTTCTGGGTCGTATACCCTCAACGCATGGATTGCAGAGGAAAACCTTTGCCACAACACTGAGTTGCTGAAAGAGGCGATTGAGAACTTCTGCGGCGAGTTGAAGGACGCGGAATCGAATGACGTCCTCATCCGTTGCTCACTCTTGAATCAGTGCCTCACTGAGGTTTTGAATGAGTGGAATGATGATTGGCTCCGCGAACATCCCGAGGATGACGAAAGCGAGGACGAGGAGGAAGAGGAAGAGGAAGACGGGGGAGAGGAGGAATAAAGGGAGAAGTGAGAAGGGAAGCCGCCCCTTTTGGGGCGGCTTTTCCGCATCTGAAGTTTCGGAAAAACGAAAACGGGCTTGCGAATTTCGTGAAATATGCTATAATGTAATGGGAGTTTCGGCAAAAATCACGTGAGTCTGGAAATATTCTGAAAACCAACTTTACAATTGCATGGGATATGCTATAATATCGGCATAGAAACGAAAGAGAAAGGACAACAAAAGAAAATGAAAGTCAAGTATCATGCCGACTGCACCGAATGGGATTCCCAACTGTCAACGATTCTATTCAACGCCATGCAGGCGGCGAACAAGGTCGAGGACAAGGAGAAGTATGCGAACGCCATCCTGCTTCTTGGTGAGACATACCTTGAGATCATGAAAGCGAAGGTTGAGAAAGTATATGACGTCGAGGTCACGCGGAAAACACGCGTCTCGGTTGCGGCGTCCGATGAGGATGATGCAAAGAAAAAGGCACTCACGGACATTGATTCAGACGAGACTGTCGAAGTGACGGTAAAGTGATTTGCTGTGTATCATGTGTGTATTCCTTCACCCCTGCCACTCGGCAGGGGTTTTTATTTTATCGGAAAGTTGAAAATCCGCTTGAAAAAAGCGGGATATGGTGTATAATATCGGCATACAGAAAGGAAGCCGCAGATGAAACACGAAGTCTTGTTTTTCGAGGAAGTTGACAGGAATGGAGAACTGCCGCAGTCTCCCCTCTACGTTTTTCCAAATGAGTCGTGGAATGGGGATGCGAACACCTTTACTGCGTTTTCAGACGATGGGTTTGTCCCATGTGCAAAGGACTACATTCTCGACATGGAGCATGGCGAGAACATTGTGGGCGCGGTTTGCTCACGGGAGAAGGTCGAAAACATGAAAAAGAGCCTCAAGCATATCCTGTGCGGAGAGGTCTTCGAGGTCATGGATTCCCTTGAATACCTTGAGAGCGGCGGAAATGACCTGATTCCATTCAACGGATGATTTGACACGGGCGGTGCAGGTCAGTCCTGCACCCCTCCCGTTTTCGGAAAAATGAAAAACTCTTGCATATTCCGTGATATGTGCTATAATGTATACTTTCGGCAAATTTTTCTTGTTTATGTGAAAAATATTTTGAAAAATGACTGGACTATTACGGGACATATGCTATAATATCGGCATAAAGGAAAGAAAGGAAACACGATATGCTCAAAATTGATTCGTCCAACGAAAAGGCTAAAATCACGGTTGCAATCAAGGCTTTCTTGAAGGCAAAGGCTGATTTGGAAGCCGCCGAGAAGGCGAAGAAGGAAGCGCAGAAGACGCTCCTTGAGTTCCTTGACGGCGACGAGAAGGCTGAATGGGCTTCGGACGGCAACGACTACGCGCTTTCCGCCACATACGGCAAGACGCGCCAATCCCTTGACAAGAGCCTCGTAGAGAAGGTTTTTGGCGTTGTGGTGACTTCCGAGTGCTACCGCGTCTCCTCACCGTGGAATGAACTGCGGATAAAGGTTGTCCGCTAAACGGAAATGTTCCATGCGGAACAATGGGGACGGAACACTTGACTTGTTCCTCCCCTTTTGCTATAATCAGACTATGGAAAGCGAAAAACTCTTGAACAGTGACGGGACTATTACCATATTGGGGACTGCATATGACTTCCCCAGCAGGAACGAACTGACGAAATGGGACTACAAGACAAGCGGGAAAGAGGTGGAACTGTGGATTTCCGCCTATGTGCATGAGGGGGCTGCGGTTTTCCGTATGCAGTCATGTCTGACGCGTGGAACGAGGGGGAAATTGGAACTTGACGGAAAGCCACTGAAGGGCGAGGACAGGGAAAAGGCGGAACTCATTTTCGGAAATCTTGAAAAATGAGTTGCAAAACACTCTGGAATATGCTATAATGGAATGGGAGTTTCGACAAAAATGTTCCATATGGAACAATCCGAGATAATCTGAAACAACTCTTGCAATTCCTTTCGCCTATGCTATAATATCGCCATAACAACGAAAGGAAAGCACAAATGAAGAAACTCGCGCACATCATCCCCCACTACGGGCGCATCCTTGAGCAAATCGGTCATGACGGCGAAAAAGCCGGAGCCGGGTTTTGGGAATGCTTCAAGGACTGCAAGGATCCGGTTGACGTGGTTCTTGTGGTAGAGGGATGAAACCGAAACCGGATTTGACAACGGAAGAATATCTGATATAATAACTGCACAATGAAAGAGAAAGGAAAAATGAAAATGGAAATCCACAATCTCGTTCCGAACTCTTCGCGCAGGTCTTTCTACGGGAAGGCAAAGGTCATTGTCGAGGACGGCGTGGAGACGCTCTTCTCATACGACACACCCATCATTCGCCGCGAGAACGGCAACCTCAAGCGGCTTTGGGGTGGCTGGAGCGAGACCACGGGGCGGCATATCGCGGCGTTCTGTGGGTTGAGCAAGCCCGAATTCCTCAAGATGCCCCTCTGACGATTTTGTGTGTATCATGTGTGCATCCTTGCACCAGCGTTGAAAGAGACGCGGGTGTTTTTTCTTCTGTCGGCTTTCGAAAAAAACGAAAACCAACTTGACAATAGTCGGAAATGTGCTATAATGTTTCATTTTCGGTAAATTGCCGGCAGAAACATGGTATTATTCTGAAACTCGACTTTACAATTGCAGGATATGTGCTATAATATCGGCATAAACGAAAGGATAGCACAGGATGAAAGCGAACGAGAAAATCCATGTCAAGTACTATTGCGCCTATACGACAGAAACCAAATACGGCGATGGCGAGATAGGCGTCACGAATTCCGCATGGGACATCTACAGCAATCCGGTTGACGGCGGGTTTGGCACGGTTACTGAAGCCCTGAAGACAATCTGCGAAAAGAACAGCCTTGAATACGACCCCGAAAACATCGTGCACTGGGCTAAGGCAATCGGACGCTTCACAATCATGACGCTCGTTGACGAAAACAATTTCGAGGCTTCCCAGTCGGAAATCGAGTTGTGGAAGACAGGCAACAAAAGGCTTTGGAACTGCTATCTTGAGGTTTACCTGTGCGTTCGCACGGAACGGGAACTGACGGCGGAAGAAGCGGAGGGGTGGAAATGATGACTGCATTCGACTTGATTCGGCGATTCATTTGTCGGGTTGCCGATTCAGCGACCGACACAGAACGGCTCGATTCGGGGGCTATGAGATTCATGCTGGAAAACGACCCGTTGTGGTAGAGACGAAGCCCGCCCCTTCGGGGGGGCTGAGTTTTTCATTTTCGGAAAACAGAAAACAGACTTGACAATCGTATGAAATGTGGTATAATGTACGTTTTCGGAAAAATCCATGTGGAACTGGGCTTGAAACTTTTTTGAAAACGGGCTTTACAATCGCAGGAGATATGCTATAATAAAGGCATAAAGGAAAGGAAGCACAAATGAACAAGTCCATCATGACGGTCGCCGACAACACCCCCAACAGGAAGGTCCTCGAACTCGCGGAAATGCTAATTGTGAACAGGAACAGGAAATTCCGCTGTGAGTTCATCAAGAAGGACATCATCACGGTCTGTGAAATGGTGGATGTCGGTGACGAACGTCCCTTGCTTCGCCCGCGTTCGATCAACCTCGCAACGGTCGTGAAGATGGAACTGGCATAGGATTTCGTTTGGAATCATGCACCACCCCCAGTGCAGGGGGGTGGTTTTTCGTTTCGTGGGGTTTCGGCAAACTGAAAAACCACTTGAATATTCTCTGAAATATGCTATAATGGACTGGGATTTCGGCAAAAATCTTCGGTTATTTCAAGATATTCTGAAAACCGACTGGACTGTCGTTGCAAATATGCTATAATATTGACATGACGAAAGGAAAGCAGGAAATGACAGAATACGCCATCAAGTTCACCGCGCTCGACACCAACGGGAGATACAACATCTACCTCAAGGAATGCCACGAACCCGAAAATAAAAGCGCGGCTGGCGCCATGTTCTTTGTGCTCCGCCCATGGGAGACGAAGCCGTTCAGAAGCATGAAGTCAGCAGAGGATGCGCTGAAGCGAATCCACGAGAGGAACTGGTCTTCTCTCCACAATGTCATGGGCGAAGGGGAAATCGTCGAACTTGGCAAAGCCGCAAGGAACATGAGAAAACAGTGGAAAAAGTTGAAACTGTCTTGACAATCGAAGCACATATGCTATAATGCTTGCATAAACGAATGAAACCAACGAAAGGAAATCGAAAATGGACATTGCAGAACTCGAAAACGCGCTGAAGAGGGTGAACTACATGAAGCGGACTATCGACGAGAACACCTCGGAAATCACGGAACGCGTGAAGTCGTGGTGTCTGAACGAATACGGTCGCCTTTATGAGGAATCCGACAAACTCGAAGGTTTCTTCCGCGACGCAAAGGAAACCTTCGCACAGGACGAAAGTTTCATCTACTACGAATCCGCCAACTTTGCGGAATACCAGAACGGGGAGTTCTTCGTGACTCTCAACGGACGGGCGAGGGCGGCACTCTGTATCAATATGGAGAAGAGCCTTGAAGTCGGGCGGTATACGGAACTCCCCAAGCCAAATGGGTTTGACCTTTCGCACATGACGCAGAATGTCGTGAAACCCGACTACGAGCGCAAGGATATCGACTACTGGGTTGACTACCGAAAGTATCTCGCCGTGCAGAATGAATATCTCGGGAAACTGGCGGAAGCCGCAAAGGCGGCGATTGACAGGATTGGGGAGAAGCAGAAGGAACGTTTCAACGAAATCGCGAAAACCTGCGGCGAAATCGACGGGGACGAAGGGAAGACGGTCGAAGTCACGATCCGAATCCGCTGAAACGGAAGCCCCCTCTACGAAAAAAAATGAAACTTGCCTTGACTGTTGAACCATATATGCTATAATAGTTGCAGAACGAAAGGAAAACTACAATGAACAATGTGTTTGTGCCAGAGGATGAATGCAACGACATCATGGAAGTGAGGGACAAATACCCGTGGTATGCCGTCATTCTCCCTGCCGAGGGCGGATTTTGGGTGTTTCCGACCTATGACGCATACAACCAGCACTGTATGCAGGTCTGAGAAAAACAGGTTGACAATAGCAGATTATATGCTATAATAGTGACATCAACGAGAAAGGAAACAAAGGAAATGGACACGAACAAGTTTGGAGTTCCCTACCACGGATATACCCTGACCCTCAAGAGCGGTCGCGAGGTCATCATGGACATCGGCTACGAGGAAGAATGGGGGAATGTCCAGCAGTGCTTCAAGGACGGGTCTGACGGAAAATTGGTTGAGTGTGTCGGCTGGGGAGACGCGGACGAGTGGGATGAGGTTGTGAATGTATTTGACTACGAAACCAAGGACAATCTCGCTCCGCTTCCGTGGGCTGAGGAGAATGTATGGAAATGGGCTGATAAATACTCCTCATGAAAAGGAACAGAAGGAGCGTGGGGGCGGACATACGGAAGCACAGGTTCGTCTCTGCGATTTCCACCACTTCAAAGATATTCCTTGACGGGAAGAGGAAATCGAGGACGAGGAACGCGCTGAAGCGAAAACTGAAGGAAGAGGCGTCCGACCTCTGACTTTCGCAAAATTGAAAAACCCGCTTGCCTATTTTCCCATATATGCTATAATATCGGCATAAACGAAAGGAAAACAAAGATGACGCCACAGGAAATGCTCGATGAGTTGAACCACCTTCAGAAGGAGATTCTGATATTCGGAACCGACAGGAAGAGAAACAGGTTTCGCAAACTCTCAAGCGAACTCTCGTCTCTCGGGTTCGCCCTCATCCGCCGCCATGACGATTCTCTCGGGGAGATGTTCGGGACATATTGGGAGATGCGCAAGAAGTCAGACATGGGTGACAGATATGCCGGCGGGTGGATTACCGACGAGCACGAGAAGAACCACAACTCGGAATGCACGACGAGGGCGATTTACTTCTGCTTGAACCATGAGATTCCATACCAGCAGATTCGGGAACTCCAGAACAGGACATCGAGGATGTTCTTCTCGTCGGGGCGTTTCCGTGGATGGAACAGCATGAAGACGGTTCGGAAGATTCTCGAAGCCCACGGATTCGACAGGGTTGAGATTCCCCCAAGGCGTTTCTACTCGGGTGTCATCGCTCTGAAACTCAAGGAACTCGACACGAAGGTGATTCTGAAGAGTTCGGGACACCTTTCCGCCTGCTACAGGGGGGCTGTCGTGGATGACTGGGACAGCCGAAAGAAGAAGGTTGAGGAAATCTATGTCAAGAGCGACATGGTTGACAAGGTGAAGTATTCCCTCGGAATATGAGGACATGGACTTTTCTGAAAGGGGCTTGACAATTTTTAGAGATATGATATAATAGCGGCACAAACGAGAAAGGAATACATATCATGAAGAAAGTCTACATTGTTCACGAAAAGGCTAAATACATTGGCGACAACATCCGAAACTTAGACAATATCGTCGGTGTTTTCGAGACAAGGGAAGCGGCTCAGAAGCGTCTGACGGAGAGATACAATGCTCTTCTCAAAGCCGTTGCTGACAATGAAACCGAAACCGACTATGTTGAACTCCGCGACTACGAAAACGCGAGAGTGAAAGTTTGTGAACATGACGTTCATACCGAAACATGGTCGTGGCGCATTGAGGGGCAGACGCTTGAACAGGAGAACGATGTTGCCCCAGTGAAGATTGCAGAAGAACAGAAGAAATCTCTGCATCCCGTGCAACTTGAAGCAATCATCTCAAAAATCGTATATGTTGAAGCCAACTCGCTTGTTGAGGCTTTGAAGGTAGTGGCGAAAAACAGGGAAGCATACAAGCAGGAGTTCCTTAAAGGTCTTCATCAAGTTACCCCCCAATACCGTGTTACGTTTGTCAACAGTTGAACAAAAATCCAGTCCCTCGGGGCTGGACTTTTTCCTTTCGGAAAAAACAGAAAACGGTCTTGCATATTTCCAGAAATGTGCTATAATGTATGTTTTTCGGCAATTTTCCAGCCATTCCGCGAATCAATCTGAAACTACACTTTACAATTGCATGAGATATGCTATAATATCGGCATAAACGAAAGGAAAGAGAAAGGAAAACCAAAATGGGTCAGTGCTACGCAGTCTACATGAAATACAAGTTCAAGGACGAGAACGGACTTGTCAAAGCCCTCAACTCATTCATCAAGGGACATGACAATAAGGACTGTCGCTTCAACCTCGACCTGTGGGAGAATGGTTTTGACCTCACGAAGTTCGGGAACCTCATGCGCGTCTTCTTCTCCAACACAGGGAGCGAGAACCAAGTCACATGGGGTGTCCACATGAAAGCCCCGAAGGGAATGACAGAGGAGGACTGCAAGAAGCAGGGAATCCCACATTGGACGGAACATGAGTGTGTGAAGAACAACAAGACTGGGAAATATGAGACTGTCGATGTCCTGTGGGTGACGCTGAAGACAGACGCAGACGGCTTCAATGCGTTCAACAGCGGTTTTGACGCTTCCTACAGCTGGGAGATGGTTATGGAGCAGGCTTTCGGGGTGATGGCTCAATACCTCGTTGACGGGTCTGAACTCAACATAGACATGGACGAGGGAAGCAGGGAACTCGTTGTGAAGAACGGAAATGTGGAGGAAAACTGAAAAACAACTGGACTATCAAAGGACATATGTTATAATATCAGCATCAACAAAGGAAAGGAACGAAAGAAAATGAATCTATACATTGTCCAACAACATTCCGAGAACGACAATGGGCGCGACCGAATCCGTCTGTTCGAGGAGAAGCAGAACGCCATCGACTACTTCAAGAAGCAGGTTGAGGAATACACCAACGCCTACGGAAACGAAAAAGATGACGAGAAGTGGGACTTGACGGATGATGGAGTGAACCTGTGCGCAAAGAGCGTGTGGACGCTCCCGGACGAGACCACCGCCGAAGTATTCCTGTCCGATTGCCTCACCGAGGAGGACTGATTTCTTGTTTGCTGATTCATCAGTAGCCACCCCTTCGGTTGGGGCGGCTTTTTTGTAGCCAGATTTCGGAAAATTGAAACCGTCCTTGACTATTTCGCAATATATGCTATAATATCGAAATCAAGAAAGGAAAACTGATATGCCAAAGACCGTTCATGACTTGACGGAAATGCAACTCACGGTTCTCAAGCGGCGGTATATGTCGCACCTTGAGGACGAAGGGTGCTTCTACGAGGTTCTTTTCAACCAATCCGAAAAGGACGAATCGGACGAGGAGATTCCGCAGGACTTCTACGACAGGGCTAACGAGATTGTCCCCGATGATGTTGTCTTCGAGGAGTTCGCCAACGATGTCTTCACAGACGCGGATTTTTCATCTTTCAGATTTTCAGAAAACTGAAAACCGGTTTGACTGTTGTGCCATATGTGCTATAATATCCGCATAAACGAAAGTGAAAGGAAACCAAAATGGACATCAAGGAACTTGAGAACGCGCTGAACAAGGCGGTCTTCATGAAGAGGACAATCGACGAGAACACTGACGCAATCGCGGAGCGCGTGAAGTCGTGGTGTCTGAACGAATATCGCTGGCTTGACGCAGAGAAGCGGAAACTCCACGACTTCCTTCGCTCGAACAATGAAATCTTCAGTCTTGACAACGGCTTCAAGGTCTATTATCCGTATTACAAGAAATCGGTCTACAACGACAGGTTTATGGCGCACTTCTACAGCGATGGACGAACATACGCCGAACTCACCCCCTCGAACAAAAGCCTTTCCGTGGTCGGAGAGTTCACGAAACTTCCCGCTCCCGACAAAGTCGACTATGACCTTTCGTCCATGACATCTGAAATAAAGACACCTGACACCAACTGCTCGGACATCGACTACTGGGTTGACTACCGAAAGTATCTCGCCATATACCGTGAATATTTCGAGACGCTTGTCAAGTCAGTGAAAAGCGGAATCGACGAGATTACCGAAAAACAACAGATGCGCTTTGACGAAATCGCGAAAACCTGCGGCGAAATCGACAGGGACGAAGGGAAGACGGTCGAAGTCACGATCCGAATCAGCAGAACGAGAAACTGAAGTTGCATATCTTAGGAAATGTGCTATAATACAGGCATAACAACGAAAGAGAAGGAAAACAGCATGAAACTCTATGCAGTGACGGCAATCGACATCGGCGACACGGTGAATGGACACGCGAGTCTTCAGAAGGTGTTCACCACTCGCGAGGTGGCGAAGAAGTGGATCGAACTGGACAAGAAGAACATGATTGATACGTACGGCGTGTCGTTCGAGGTGAACGAGGACGGCGAACTGTTCGTTGATTCATCATACCAGTTGGGTTGCATTTGGGACATTCACGAAATCGACACGGACAAGGTTTGCGAAAAAGTCAAGGACTGAAACTCGGCTTTACAATCGAAGATTATATGCTATAATAGTGTCATAACGAAAGGAACGAACGAGTGAAAAAGATGTGCTTTCTTGCAACCTTTGCCTGTGGTGGACGCTGCTATCTCATGGAGGAACCCCGCATGATAGTGAAGAGGGACATCGTTCCATTCTTCAAGGACTGCGTTCACCACCACACAGGGCTTTGCATGAGGAAGAGCGATGTTGACCGTTTCCTCAGAATCGGAATCCGCCGAATCACGAACGATGGGGTCACATTCGAGTTCTCATGGAACTGAAAACAGGCTTGAATATCATGGGAAATATAGTATAATAGTGGCATAAACGAGAAAGGAAAACAGAAATGAGAATCACAAAGTTTGAATTCAATGACGACTATGAGAACCGAATCGGATTCATCAATGTCGTCTACGCGCCTTCCTATGATGGCGAGAACATGGACGCGGTGTGGAACAAGATTGAGAAGGACAAGTTCTTCCGTCAGCAGAAGTTCACGGATGTCATGTGCAAGGCTCTTCCAATCGTTCAGCCTGTTGACGACTTGGTTGAAGCCTGCCGCGATACCTTTGAGAGCGCGGACAAGAGCGGCTTCCGATACGACTTCTATTCAATGGGAGATGACGAAATCGGAATGTCCATCACATTCCCAATCTGAAAAAGGAAAAAGAAAATGAGATACTTCATCATCGACAACCTCAACGGAAACAAGACGCTTCAGACCTTCAGGAACAAGAAGGACTGCCGTGCGTGGCTCATGAAGGGGCTTTACGAGACTGACGGGGCGGAGCGCGACCACTATGTCTCCATGCTCTCCCAACTCGACATGGGCAAGAAGGTTCTTGAATACAACGCCCTGTGACGGGGGCTGTATTTTCTGAAAACCGTCTTTACAATCGTGGGAAATATAGTATAATAGTGGCATAACAACGAAAGAGAAAGGAAAACGAAAGATGAAGGATAACGAGTTTTGGGGCAATGACGCGAAGCGTGACATTGCGCCTATGGTTGAAGCCGACTACGAACGGGCTACTGGGAAATCCTGCGTCCGATGGTATGACGAAGACCGCGTTCTCCATGAGACGCTTGACGACCGCCCATCGACCTTCGAGACATGCGGCTACACCACGGACTTCGAGAATTGGGGCATGAGGAAGACGGAAGAAGCCATGCGCAAGGGAAAGCGGAAGTATTACGATGTTGTCGCCTATGTCCGCGACACGCTTGACGCACCCGAAAACCTCGTTGAGAAGTTCGACAACAATCTGAGAGGTTGCTGAAACTGGAATTGACTATTGTGGGAGATATGCTATAATAGTGGCATAACAACGAAAGAAAACAACAAAACAGAAAGGAAACATACGATATGGCTAACGACTGTTGTGGAACGATGAGGGTTGTGGCGAAGGACAAAGCCGTCCTTGAACGCCTCAACAGGATTCTCAAGAACGAGGACGAGGAGTTCGCCCTTGCGGAGAATAGGGGTTCACTCACGGCGATCATCTCCAAGGACGGAGAGTTCTTCGTCTCTGATATGTTTGTGGACGGCGCATGGGACTGCTCCGAGTTCCTCTACCACGATGACAACCCCAGCGAGAAGGTCGTCAAGGACATGGTGTGGAATCCCGACAGGAACGACTACGACACGACCTACGGAACTGCGCACTACACGAACCTTCCGCACCTTGCAAAGACGCTCGGATTCGGGTGCGAGGCTTGGACTTCAGAACCTGGTTGCGGCTTCTGCGAACACTGGACTGTTGACCATAACGGACAGTTTGAGTATGACAAGGGCGAATACAGCGTTGAATATCCTGAAGGTGAGGACGGAAAGCCCGACATGGACGCAGACCCCATCGAGGAAAGCGAGTTCGGCGACTTCAACGACTTCTACTACCCCGACGATATTTGGGGGTGAGGACTGAAGGATTTTCCTTCCGAGGCAGGGGAGCAACACCCCTGCCTTTTTCATGCCTGCAATTTCGGCAAATTGAAACTCCACTTGAATATTGTCTGAAATATGCTATAATGTATATTTCGGCAAAAATATCCCAACATCATCACTGGAAATATTTTGAAACTCCACTTTCCTAATTCGTCACATATGCTATAATATCGGCATCAACAAAAGAAAGGAAACAGACAATGACAGTGACGGAAATCCAAAAGGAACTCAAGAAGGTCGAGAAGAAGGATGGTGCGAAGTGAGAACTCCACCATATAGCGTCACCCTCTGTCACATGAAAGAGGACGGGAGCGTGTTCGGGATTTCGGACGAGATTTGGATGAACTACCCCGGCATTGAAATGATGCTCCGCCTTGCCGATCCGATGAAGTCCGTGGAGTGGTGCGGGGAAGTCCTCAACATCCGCCGCCGAGCGTTCATCATAATCAAGTTGGAGACTGTCGGAATTGACGGGAAGCGGACGATGAAGTTCTTGAAAATCACGAGAAACTGAAAAACCTCTGGACTATTACGGGAGATATGCTATAATAACGGCATAATGAACGAGAAAGGAACACAAAGATGAAGACTGAACCAACGGACAACATCAGGACTTGGCTTGACAACCTCTATGACGAGGCTATCATTGAAGCCAACAAGACGCTTGGCAACGAGCGCATCTGGCAGAAAGGTTCCTCCACGGACGAGGAAATCCAAATACACGAGGACAACATCCGTGAGCAGGAGCGGTACATCACCGTCCTTGAGGAACTGAAGGACAACATCCAGTTCCTCTGAGAAATGTGAAAAACGACTTTACAACCGCAGGAGATATGATATAATACCTGCATCAACGAAAAAAAAACAACAGAAAGGAAAACGAAAATGGCAACAGCGACAATGTGTCTGACGAACGCTTGGTGGACGGCGGAGGATGGGGCAACCGACCTTGACTTCATCCGCGCCCACGAGCATCTCTCGCCCCTCGGAACCCACCACAAGTGCATTTCAAGCGCAGACCTCGTGACGAAGTTCCGCGAGCGGGCGAAGTCCCTCAACCTCACGCTTCAGAACGAGAAGGCTGGGCTTGAGAAGCGCGGACGGAAGTTCATGTACCTCGCGGAGGTGAAGGACGATTCCCACACGGACTACGCCCTCACAATCGGCTTCCGCAACTTCTCGGACAGGACGCTGAGTTATTCCACGATTGCTGGGACGCAGGTGTTCGTCTGCTCCAACGGCGTGTGCAACGCAATCTGCAAGGATTCCAAGATGCGCCATTGCATCGGGAACGTGGACAAGAACGTCGTGGACAGAAAGATTGATCTCGCGTTCTCCCACTTCATCGAGGACAAGGATCGGATTCACGGGCAGATTGAGACCATGAAGTCCACGCGGCTCACGGACGAGATTGTCGGACGCTTCATGAAGGGTCTGGTCGGAAACCAGTACATCGGCGCGGCGAACGCCATGCGGATTCTCGAAGACCTTGAGAACCCCGAACGGAACGACCACAATGACAGTTCGGTCATGCGCCTCATGAACTCGGCTTCGCACATCACGAGCCACCACATCACGAACCCGAATCAGGGGGCTATGGCTTCCAACTTCTGCAATGACCTCATCATGCGGCTCATCTCGCCAGACTACGTTCCCCTCGGGGACGTCATCGACGTTGAGTGAAACCGAAAGCCCCTCCCTGCGGAGGGGCTTGATTTTTATACCCCAAGATTTTTTGCTGAAAAACGAAACTCGGCTTGACTGTCGCAGATTATATGCTATAATAGTGGCATAAACGAGAAAGGAAACAAGAGATGAAAGTGATGACCGAGAACACCTGTGACAACTGCAATGACCTCATCCATGCGGTTATTGAGGAAGATGACATCCGCAACTTCAAGGTGGGATATGTGAAGTGCCCGACCTGCGGGAAGGAAGTCCTCATCTGCAATGAGTGCTATGACGAGAAGGCGAAGGGACACTACACCTGTGGTGTGAACTGCCCATACAGGAACGGCTTGACCGTCATGGGTATGTCCGACTGTGAGTATGTCGAGTGGATGCGCGAGAACGAGCCTTCGCGCTTCGCCGCAATCAAGAAAGGGAAGTGCGGCGACTACTACAAGAACCTCATCAAGGAAATTGGAATCTGAGAAGGGAGGACAAAAAATGGACGAACTTGAGAAAATGGGCTTGAGACCGGTCGAACTGAAGCCGTGTCCGTTTTGCGGAGGACACGCGGAGATTTCGGAAGACCATTGCAGACCTTCCGACAAGGCTCGGTGGTTCATAAAGTGCTACACCTGCGGCGGAAGTCTCGGCTTCTACAGAGACCCATACGAAACCGCCGCGAAATGGAATCGCAGGGGTGGTGAACCGTTGTGGATCAAGTGCTGAAAACAGGCTTGTATATTGTGGGAAATATGCTATAATAGTGGCATAAACGAGAAAGGAACACAAAGATGAACGACAAGTTGATTTACACCATCGAGGACGCGGAGAAGTCCCTCATCGAACTCACCGGAGCGGAGTACCAGCACAAGAAGGTCGGAACCCCAATGGTGCATGGATATGTGCAGGAGGGAATCCGTGCGCTCCGCGAGGTCAAGGAACACCTGTGGAAGGAAAAGGAGATGAAGACGTTTCTTGTAATCAACGGCGAAAACTCCGATCCTGTCTCATACTACAAGCACCTTGGAAATGACTTCGATCTTCAGAAGGAACTGAAGGAAGCCGTAGAGGAACTTGGAATCCATGCCGACGAATCGGTTTTCGAGGACATCGAGCGGTATCTCTCGCGTTGCACCCCCTACTGGCTTGACGAGACGTGGTGCTTCACAATGGTGTGAGAAAAACGAAAAACTACTGGACAATCGCAGGAGATATGCTATAATATCGGCATAAACGAAAGAGAAAGGACGCATATGAAAACCGAACTAACCGAGGAGATGAAGAATATGCTTGACGACCTCCTTGACGAGGAGATTCTCAAGAGCGACGTCACAATCAAAAACTACATGAAAGAACGGGAGAACTCATCCATTCCCGTCACTGTTGGATTTGTTGATGGAATCATCGAGGAGCAGAGGCGCTACATTTCCGTTCTTGCCGATTTGAAGGACAATTTCCCGAACCTGTGGAAGAAAAACTGAAAATGGCTTGACTATTGCAGAATATGTCGTAATAATAGCTACACAAACGAGAAAGGAGAACCGAGATGAACAATAATAACAAGGGAATCTACATCGTCAATTGCAAGGAAACCACAATCGACGAGAACGGTGCACTCCATGTCGATGTCTCCACCTGCGACGAGGCGTATCTTGACGAGAAGGACGCCATCAACCAGTGCTGGAAACTCTCGGATGACAAGTTCAACGACCTCATGGACGAGGATGGGAACGGCGTCTTTCGCGACAGCAACTATGACTGGGTGTGCGTGAACCGCAACGGCGACACCTACGAATACTACGTGTCGAAAGTCTACGTCAAGGGGATTTGAAACTCCCCTTGACTGTCGCAGGAGATATGCTATAATACAGGCATAACGAAAGGAAAAAGACATGAAGATTCAAAAGACGTTCCCGAAGAAACTCACGACCGACGAGTGGAATCTCCTCCAGTTGTGGAGCGAATATTCCAAACTCGACACATGGTTCGACCTCAGAACCACGAAGGACGGAAAGGTGGATTATGTCCGTGACCTTGAGGAGAGCCGCCGCCTGTCCCTGCATCGCGCCCTCAAGGACTTCACCGAGGGAATCTACATCGACAAGGCTGACTGGAACGTCACGAAGAAGCAGGAACGGACGTGGAACTCGCTCATGGACAAGTTCGGCTATCAGAGCGCAAAAATCTGAAAAGCCCTTTACAATCGTGAGACATATGCTATAATAAAGGCATAACAGCGAAAGAAACCAAAAAGAAAGGAAAACGAAATGGGACAGTATTATCACATCGGATTCAAGAACGGGGAAAACGTCTTCGTCAACTGCCGCAAGGTGGAGAACTGCGACTACCAGATGGCGAAACTGATGGAGCACTCCTACATCAACAATGAACTCATGGACGCGGTCGCCAAGTTCATCCACAAAAATCCGACGAAACTCCTGTGGTGCGGTGACTACGCCAAGGACGCCGAGGTGCAGGAGAGGACGGGCGGATGTCTCAGATATGACGACCTGTGGGGTGACGCTCCGCTTCGAGACGGCGTTCGCGAGTTCGTGTTCCAGAAGTGCGGAAACCTCTTGCGCGGCGGTGACTTCAAGTACGCCGGCAGGTTCCTCGTCAACCACGACAAACGCCAGTTCGTGTCCTTCGACAGGGTCATGAAGGAAAACCCAGTCCACTGGTCTAACCATCTCGTCGTCAACCCAATTTCCATCCTCACGGCTCTCGGAAACGGTCGCGGCGGCGGGGACTACGACGGGGAGAACATGGATCTCGTCGGGTCGTGGGCTTGGGACACCATCGAGATTGCCGACGGGATTCCGGATGGCTACGCCGAACTCGACGCGAAGTTCGTCGAATACTAAAAGATTTTCCTTACTCGTTCGTTCGGTGGGGGTCAAGCACCCCCGCCTTTTTCATACCCCTCGTTTTCGGCAAAAACGAAAACCGTCTTGACAATTGCAGGAAATGTGCTATAATGTTCCATTTTCGGCAATTTCCATCCCCAGAAGACACCAAAGCGTTTTGAAAACTGAGTGGACTGTCGCGTGGAATATGCTATAATACAGGCATAGCAACGAAAGAGAAAGGAAAACAAAGATGACACTGTTCGTGTTTCAGGTGAAAAAGGTCGGAAGCGAGGAACTTGACGACATCACGCTCTGCAAGGACTTCGATGAGGTGAAGTCCGCGTTCGACAGGAAGGTCGAGTGGTTTCGGTATGACAAGTTCACGGAAGTGAAGTGCGTCGAGCCGACATTCGACGAGGAGTCGGAATCGGATGACGAGTGCATTTCAGGAGGGAAGTTCGAGTTCGTCAGCCCGAAGGGAACGAAGGCGATTGGAGAGGTCTATCCCTACTGGGTCGAGGACTGAAACGAAAACAGGCTTGACAATCACGGGAAATATGCTATAATAACGGCATAAACGAAAGAAAGGAACGAAAGATGAAAAAGAAGTTTGCGGTTGACGTACACTGGGATTTCGCGAAGTCCTTTGTCGTGGAGGCTGAATCGCGGGAGGAAGCCGAGGAAATCATCAACGGACGGATTGACCGTAGGGAAATCGACCCCATCCGAGATGACTTCGAGAAGACGGAGGACACAGAGGTCTCAGTCTCCGGTGAGGAAGACGAGAGCGGCGAGATAGCCTACTACTGAAAGGGAGGACATCTATGAAGTTTGCCGTGAAAGGGGAACCCTATGAGGTCATGGTGGAACTCATCAAGAAGAACGAGGTGAGCGACGACGTGAAAATCATGGAGGGAATCATCTGGAACAAGGGTGCCGTCGACGGTTTCACGCATCTTGTTGATTCGGAGTTCAAGACCACCCCTACGGAGGAGGAGTTCGCCGACTACCTCAACTCAAATGTCGTGGAAATCCTTGAAGACCTTGGTCTTGATTCTGAAAACTGACTTGCGAATCGCGGAAAATGTGCTATAATATCGACACAACAACGAAAGAGAAAGGAAAACAAAGATGAAGAAGTTTGATGTCAACTATACGCTCTCGTTCCACGCATCCGTCGAGGTTGAGGCGGAGACGGCGGAGGATGCCGAGGAGAAGGTCAACGAAATGCTCGACACTGGAAAACTCGGAAACGTCTGCGACATGGAGTGCGCAGGACGCGAGGTCGAGGTTTCTTTCGTCGCCGACTGAAGAGGAAGGGAGGAAACGAAATGCATAACAACGGAAAAATCATCGCGGAAGGACATCTCAACCCCTACACGGGGAAATACGACGTGAACACGTCCTCTGTGTTCAGCGAAATCCTGCGAAGCCTTCGCTACTGCGACAACTACCTCTCTGACGTCCTCTACGACATCGAGAAGATCCGGACGCTCATTGAAGGGGGCAAGGGCGGAGTCGTGTGGCTTGGGTTCAGGAAGGACGGGGTGGACGGCGTCGACTACATCCGCGAGAACCTCAAGGACACGAACAGGATGTACCATTACTACAGGGACATCATCCGCGTCGATGTCGTCTTCATCGAGAGAACCGAGACCGTCTCGGTCGTCCTCGAACACTCCGACCACCTCAAGTTCCGCGAGGAGGACGGGAAGAACACGAAGTAAATCAAAAAAAAAGACCCGTGGACGGAGGAAGTCCACGGGTCTGAGATTCTATGAACCGGGAATCAGCCCTCTTCCGTGGTGTCCGACTTCTTCGTCTTGAATGCGAGTTTCACAAAATAGACGTCGTATCCCTCCTGGTAGTTCGGAAGTTCCTCAAGGTCTATCTTCTGGTTCACGTCCTTTATCTGGAGGGCTGTCTTGATGGCTTCCTGCACCTTCAGCTTCAGCTTGTCGCCAGTAGCCTCGGTCTCGGCTTCCTCGACATTTTCCTTTTCGGGGGCTGATGTTTCGGGGTCTGGAGTTTTCTCCGACTTCGGCTCTTCCTTCTTCCCGTACTTCTTCTCCGCTTTCTTTGGGTCTGACTTTTCGGTATCGTCCTTGTCTTCCTTCTTATCACCATTCTCCGTCTCCGAGACGCATTTCTTCGCCTTGGGCTTCGCCACACCCTTCGGAACTGAAAGCATCGACTTGGTGAGATCCTGTATTTTCATGGACTCGTTCAGATCCTCTGTGCTGTCAGACGTTTCGACTGGGGTCTTCTCCACCTGTGTGTCGGCGGTTTCCTCGGATCCTGCATCTGGAGTTTCCCGTGGCTCATCCTTCGGTTCCCCTTCGGGAGCCTGTGAAGCCCTGACGCAGGTGATTGCCGCCACGAACTCCGCATCGTTCAGGAAGGTCTTGGTGAACTCCTTTTCGACCGCGCTCCTGAAGCGGCGTCCGACCTGCGAAGCCTCTACCACACAGATGTCGGATTTCTTGTCAAGGTGATTTGTCTTCCACTGCTTCTGTAGGGTGGACGTCAGAAAACTCGCTATGTCAAGTACCATGATTTATTTCCTCTTACAGGTCTATTTACGCATTTTCGGAAAAATGAAACGACTCTTGCAAATCTCATGGGATATGCTATAATATCGACATAACGAAAGAAAGGAAAAAATAATGAATCTTGAGACGATACTCTTCAGCAACGAGAATAGAGGACTGTTCGACACCGCACCAGTCACGTGCTACAGGATCTACACGGACGATGACCAGAAGAACTTCAAGGCGACCTTCACGGATCTGAAGAAGGCTTACGAGTATGTGGAGAACTACCTGCGTTTCACGAAGTCATATATCGTGAGGGAGAACGCCGAAATCATCCATGTACATGAGAAGCGCGGATGGGAAAAGTGAAAAATGACTGGACTCTCATGAGAGATATGCTATAATATCGGCATCAACGAAAGAAAGGAACGAAAGAAAATGACTGCACAGGAAATCTCAGACTACCTCATGAACGAAGTGGACTGTGACACGCTCACACTTCAGGAGATCGACGAGGACACCAACACGTTCTTCGTCCAGGACACGGATGGAAACCGCTTCAGAGTCCACGTTCGGAAGGAGGACTGAAATGAAGAAGGACATCTTTGCGGTCAAGGCTTCCGTGTGGTCGAAGGGGAGGGTGTGCATGGACGAGCACACGATTCTCGACGATCTCTACGAGACGCGGCAGGACGCACAGGCTAAAGTGAAGGAACTCGCAGGGAAAATCTACAATTCCGAACTGAACGGGGGGTACAGGAAGGAACGCTTCTCGCTGGTTGACGTCGATACCGTCTACCTCTTCAAGAAGGGTTCGCGGAAGACGGAGCGCGAGTACCGCTACGAGGTCGTCCGCTACAATCTCATCCAGAAGAAAGGAAAGTGAAAATGGAGGAAGTTGCTGAAATCGTGTTCGACACGCTCCCGAACGGAGAATACACCTACGAGTTCATGAACGACATGGGCGAGGTGATTGACGACTTCAAGAGTTGGGGAATGTAAAAACAGGCTTGACTGTCATGAGAGATATGCTATAATACTGGCATAGACGAAAGAAACAGAAGAAAGGAAAACGAAAGATGGGAATGGACGCATGGGTCTTCAGCCGCACGAAGGAGAACTACCAGAAGTGGCTTGAACTTCGGCGGAAACTGGAGGAACTCCGGAAGGAAAAGAACTGGAAAATCGAGAAGAAGGTTCTCGAATACCAGACGAAGTACCCCGATTTCAAGGACGAGAACGTCACCGCCGAGTACGTCAAGGAGCATTTCTCTGACGCGGACAGGAAGGAAATCAAGGGGTTCATCGAGAAGGTGCTTGAAAGCGACGAGATTCAGAACACGGAGATGGAACTCAACGAGTGCTATGAGGGTGAGCACGAACTCAACTACTGGCGGAAGAACTATCCCGTCCACAACTACATCATACAGCATTTCCTCGAAGACGGGAAGGAAGACAACTGTGAGCCGATTCCCCTCACGAAAGACGGAGTCAGGGAAATGGTCGCCGTCTTCAAGAGGGAACTCGCGAAGTGGAAGAAGGACGGCGACGAGCGCAAGGTTGAGTGGTTCAAGCCGTCAGAATGCGACTACGTCTCGCTTGACGCACTCATGGAGACAATCCACTTCTTCGAGAACCTTGTCAACGACTTCTCTGAAGACACGGTGTTCTACTACTACACCTGGTACTGACGGTCTACGAAAAAACACCCCTCTGTAAATATCCCGAAACGGTGTCTATGGAGGGGTGGGAAATGACAAACGGAGAAATCTCATGCCTGAAGTCCTCGATAAGGCAGATGCTTCTGAAACTCGATTCCGAAATCCCGACTTAGGGGAGGGACGAGTTCTTCAGGAAGGAACTTGAGGCAATGCTGAGGCTTCTCGAAAACCAGACCCAAAAATGGCACTATCAGTCATATTCTTGACCATTTCCGCAAATATCATCGGACTCGTCAGGACTTTCAGGAAAACGGAGAAAAACGCTTGACTTTTATTCCATTTGTGTTATAATATCGGCATAAGATGAAAACGAGTTTCAAAAAGGAAATCATGAAACAAACCAAGAAGACGACCACAAAGAAGGAAACTGCGAAAATCGGCGTGTTCTCAGCCACCACTGGGAAGCGCAAGCGGGTGTTCGACCGTCGGGTTGACGTAGCGAAGTACATCGGATGCACCCAGGTGAGCGTCCACAATGCCCTCAAGGGCAAGGTGAAGACGGTCAAGGGAAGCATCGTCAAGTACATCGAGAACGGCGAAAAGGAAGTGACTCCGGTCTCGAAGGACTACGCCTCGCACTACATGAAGCGTTGCGCCAAGAAGGCTGTCGCAAAGAAGGTTGCGACGAAAGCCCAAAAGAAGCCTGTCAAGAGGTGCGCGAAGAAGATTGGTCTCTTCAGCGCGAAGACCGGCAAGAAGCGTCGGGTCTTCTCCACAAGCGCAGAGGTGGCGTCCTTCCTCCAGGTCAATCCCAGCAACGTCTGCCGCGCCCTGAACGGCTCGCACTCGACCTGCAAGGACTACGTGCTCAAGTACATCTGAGGTATTGGAATGCACAACAACTCAGTGTACAAAATCATCGAACTTCTTGAGGGAGAGGTCATGACGGGGCTTGAGAACTGCGACGACCTCCACCAGAACGAAATCGACCGCATCAAGGAGCGCGTCGAGGATCTCATAGAGGACATCAACGTCATGATTGAGGAATGCGAAGACGAGGACACCAACAAGGAATCCGAGGAATCCGAGGACTTCGAGGACTGAACCCCTGATTTTTTCAAGATAAAAGGAACTGCTGAAATGGAACAGGCTATCATTGCAACCGACGAGGGCATCCGCGTGACGGACAACGACGAAATCCTCACCTCAGTCCTCGCATCACTTATGAAGCGCAACTCGTTCATGCCGAACGTCGAGCGGATCATCTACAACGACCCCGTCATCAAGGTCTACTTCGTCGACGGCACCTGGGTTCTCCTCAAGACGACCCATGGAGACACGTTCGACAAGGAGCGAGGTCTCGTCTACGCTCTCGTGAAGCGCATGATGGGTACTCCGGATCCCGTCACACACGAGGTCAAGGGTGGTGGCTACATGGGTGCGCTCCACCGCATGATCGACTCTGCCACCGACCAGAAGAAAAACCGCGAGGAGAAGGAGAAGGCTGCGGCAGAGAAGAAGGAGAAGAAGGAGAAGAAGGAGAAGGGGAAGCCAGATGCAGCCCCTGTGGAAAAGAAGCAGAAGGAGGCTTCGCTCCGTGACCGCGTGAACGAGCTTTCGTCCCTTCTCAAGGACATCAAGGAGAGCCTCCACAAGGGGGTCTGAGATTTTTGAGGACGCATTCGGACGAGCGCACCGCCGTACTCTGGAAGTCCTGCAACGTCGACGTCGGGAACGGTCTGTACATGATGTGCATGTACTACTACCAGACGGTCAGGGGGCAGTACGGGAAGGGAACGTACAAGTGCGCCATCCGGATTGACACGAGGGTTGGTTGGGAAACCCTGATGGAAAGTCTCCACATGGACAATCCGGCCAGCCCCTACGTCAACTCCTCCATAGGGATTAACGACGACCTGATGCTCCACTACTCCGGTCACGTCATGACAAGGGCTGACATGTGGAGGTGGTTCGGGCAGAAGTTCAACCGGAAGAAGATCTGGAGCCTGAAAAAATTCGAGACCGAGGAATTCAGGCGGAACGACCATTTCCTGAGAGACTACGTTATCGAAGGAAACAAGGTTGACATTCTTGATGTGGAAAACATCCCCAAGGGAAAGTGGTTCACTGCCATAAAGGAGAAAGCCCCAAGGAAAAAGAGGAAGATCCGCGTCATCCACTGACATTTCACACAATGAAGGGACTGAGAAAAATGCACAACTCGTACAAGAAAATGAGATACACCGAGGCGAGGAAGGCTCTCGCGAACATCGACAAGATGAGCTTCTCGAAGAGGGGTTCACGCAGGACTCACACGAAGTTCGGGACTTTCACCCTCTACTCGAACAAGGGAGGTCGGAGGGTCTATTCCGTCTCGGGGTCTGCGTTTTTCCACAACGGCGGCTCATACACGTTCCGCTCCCTGAAGAGCCGCCTTCTCGGGATCTGAAGTTTCTGAAAGACCGTTTGCATTCTCCTTCGGATATGCTATAATGACGGCATAACTGAAGGAGAACATTCTTATGACAAAGAAAATCGTTATATTCGGCGGGGCAATCGTCCTGCTCCTCATCGTGTTTCCGTCCATGAAGGGCGCATACTACCACGTCCGGAACACCGTGAACGACGACCTGAACGACAGGTTCGTGGTGGACAACTACAAACAGAAGTATGTCGAGCTTCACGCCAGGAAGGTCGAGTGCGAGAAGTCCATCAGGAAGTTCACGGTCGAGCTGACACTGAACGGAAGGAAACTCGAGTCGCTTGAGAAGCAATCCGCACTCCTGAAAGCCGAGCTCATCCGGATTGGGACATCCGATCCTGAAGCGTTCAGGCGCACGAGGGAACAGTACGAGAACGTCAACGCGAAGATTGCAAATCACAGGAACATCTGCTCGACATACTCGAACGCACTCGTGAAGCTGAACCAGACCATGAAGGTTCTGAAGTCAAGTCTCGACAGGAGCAAGCTGAACATCGCGTCGCTTGAGTCGAAGAAGGAGTGCGTCGACACCCTGAAGTCGGTGAACCAAATCGTCGAGGACGTGAACGGAATCGGCGAATCCGACCTCGGCATCTCCGTCGAGAAGCTGAAGGACGACGAAATCAGGGAGACGGTCAGGATGGAGACGGTCAGGATGGAGACCATGCTCGAACCTGAACAGGAATCCAGTATGTCCACGGACGACATCGAGAAGTACGTCAATTCCCTGAAATGATTTGAAATGCTGTTTCTCGTCATAGCGCTTCTGTTCGGAATCATAATCGCCACGATTGTCGTGAGAGTGACTTTGGAAGCCCTCTCTGATCTGTTCGACACTCCGATAAAGAATGTTCTTGTGTCCATCGTCTCGCTTGTGGTTCTCGCCATCATAATCCCGTTCCTGTCGGTCAGGCTCTACGGGTTCTTCTTCGGGAGCGGAGACTCTCGCGACAGCATAGAGGAGAGATATCAGGAGGCTCTGAAAGCTGAAAGCTGAAGCACAAAGGAATAAAACAATGGAAGCGATAAATGAAATTGAAATACCACAGCTCATCAAGAATGTCAAGGACAGAGCCAGGTCTTTTGCATTTATTTCAACATACGGTGAAAACAGAAATGGCTTTGAAAACGGGTGTAGGCATTCCAGCCTCAAGCGGACAATCAGGAACGACCTGAAGCTTGGACACTATCAGCTCTTGATTTCCAGGTTTGTTGAAATCGACACAACGCCAAAAGCACGGATGGTCTTGGATGAACGCGCCTTTATGATTTACGGCGTTTCATTGAAGACCGCATTGGAGCTTGGTGGAAAATACAACCAGTTGAGCATCGTCTTCAAATCGGAGAACAGGTGTGACGAGATTTGCACTTCACCGTTCGTTGATCGGAGTGGACAGAAACATAGCACAGGTGACACAATCAGGTCATTTGAGGTTGAGTCGGATGATTTCAAGAACATGAACATGATGAAGGAGATCTTTGAAACCCATCTTGGCGGTCTAACCGACAAGTTCGTAAATTGTAAATATCATTCCACATTGTACAGCGTATATGATGTTGAAGATCCTAGCCCAAGTGTATTTGCCGTGACTGAAAGGTTTCATAGAATTTTTTGAACAGAAAGGATGAAATGGAAGAGATTAGCGAAGTATCCACGAACAGGCTTCTCAGGCATCTTCAGGACGACAGGACTCTTGCGATGATTTCGACGTACCGTTCCAAAAGGAGAAATGGCGACGCAAAGACAAAAAAGGAGAATCTCTCAGATCTTCAGGAACTCAAGGGAATCGTCAGGAACAGGCTGAATCTCGGATTTTCAGAGTTCGTTTCGAGATGGACCGCAACGGACAATGACACCAACAAGGTTGTCACCTCCGATGAACGATCCCTCATGATTTACGGCATTTCGCTCAAGGATGCCATGGAACTCGGCAAGAAGTACGAACAGGACAGCATCATCTTCAAGTCGAAAGACCAGTGCGCCGAAGTCTGCACGACTCCGTTCATGGACTACGAGGGAAAGGAGCACAAGTTCGACGACGTTGTCAGGCTGTTTGACGTCAAGTCCAAGACTCCGCTGAATCTTGACATGGCGAAAGACATCTTCGAAAATCGCATCGGTGGGCTTTTCAGCAAGCCGGTAAAGGGGAATCGTCCATTTGCGTTGAAGAGCGTTTACGAAGTCGAGGGTCCGCGTCCAAGCGTATTCTCAGAGTCAGAGGCGTTTTTCAGAATCTTTTGAAACAAGGGAAACAACAATGGTCAAGACATTGGTGCCACATCTTCAACGTTGACAAAAAAGAAAACCCATGAAGAAGACAACAGAAGACATTTTCAACGAGATGAATGTCAGGTTTAAGAACTGGAATACTTTTCATCACGTCCATTGTAAGTAATTTAAGGAGAAAACAAAAATGGTTAAGTCAAAAGTGATACTCGGTGGTGGAGACAGCCTTTTCGAAGCCATGAAGAACATGGAGAACAGGGGCAAGTTCGAGATTGAACCCTCACGCGAGAAGTGCATGTACGTAATCGCGGACAAAAGCGACACCCCGTTCATCGACGAAGGCGAGGACGGCAAGGACAAGTGGGAGAAGTACCTCTTCAACTCGGAGCGCGGCGGGACGATTGTCTTCTCGACTGACGTAAACTCGCTGGAGCTGTCGAAGAGCGCCTTCAAGAACAGGCTCATGCAGATCTACGAGACGTTCAAGAACAGGCGTTTTGCCCTGAAGATGCTTGACAAGGTTCGCCGCAGGAACGACGTCTACGCATGGACAATCGGGCGGTATCTCGTCGGAACCTATACGGGGAACGACGGGAAGACGTACAACGAGAACTCCATCAGCATCGACGTCGTTGGCATCGGGAAGGATACACTCTTCAAGATTGCCGAACAGCTGAAGGACGAGTTCAAGCAGGAGTCTGTCCTCGTGAAGTGGGACAACCAGGTGTATTTCGTCTCCTGAGAAAAAACAATTCAGGTAAATAGGATACGATGCACAGGAAGTCAAACGGCACGATGAATCCAAGGAGCACAGCAAAATGCGCTCCCGGAAGCCCGTGTACACTGACCGCCTGACATAGGCTTCCACAAAAGGATTAACGGGACGGTCAAAAGCCGTCCCGAAACTTTTGTGAAAGCGAAACGAAAACGGTCTTGACATCAGCTTGCCACATGCTATAATATGCGGCGTCGTGAGGAACGAGGATAACACGACTGAAACAAACGACCTCGACGCTCTTTGAAAGTTCGCTGAAAGACTTCCGATGCGAGGGTGGAGAAAAGCGAAAAACCACTTGACAAACCCGAACCGAAATGCTATAATCTCGGCACAAACGAAGTTCCGAAGCGAACGTAGCTCTTTGAAAACCGGACGATTTCCTTAAGAAAGAACATGAAAAATCAAGTGTCTTGTGACATTTGGACTCGGCATGACGAGGATAAAGAGGGTTCAGGTCATGCGCGGTGCAGGCGGAAAAGGATGCCACGTGCATTACAGCCGTCCGCACGTACCGGGGCAAAGGATGTTCCTATTTACACTTTGGTAGTATCACATCCCGCCCCCTTTTCGATTTCTTTCGTTAGGCATATCAAATGAAACACGCAGGTCTTTCTTTCGTTGTTCCTGCACCGTCAGCTGTGTTTACCGGGCATCATCACTCGGCTTTTGAGCTGACCACCTAATTTCTTTCGTTAGTTGGCAAGTGAAACTGGTTTCCGGAACCACTATTCGGAAGACTTGAACGCACGAGTTTCATACCCTTTCCTTGGGGATGTTTCAGTGCTTCGGATGATTTAGACTGCGGGTTCGACCAGAGGTCAAGGTCAGGAGGCTCATAACCTCCCGTGAGCAATCACACGTTGGGTTCGATTCCCACACCCGCTACCACGATTTCTTTCGTTGAAAAATGAAACTTGTGTCAGGACTCCTTTCTCTCCTGACATACGGCTTACGAGGTTTCTCCGGTCTTCATCCCAGGTTTTTCGAGTAGGCTGAATATTTTGGGCTGATAGTTAAACGGCATAACTCCTGATTTGCATTCAGGGATTTGGGTTTCGACTACCCATCGGTCCACCAGACTTTTTTCGTCATTGACCAATGAACAAGATGAAACACGTGTCTGTTTCTTGTATTTTCAGACACTCGGTCAGCTGTGTCTAACGGCTCTTTCACCGGCTTTCTGACTGACCAGACCTTTCTTTCGTTAAAAAATGAAACTCGGTTCTGGGTTTTTCCTTTCTCGATTCCCATTCCGGACACTCCAGTTTCAGCAGGTCTTTCATTCCTGTCTTTCGCGGAGTACTTCGATTTTTACCTCGGGTAGTTCCAATTGGTCAGAACTCGGGTCTCATAAACCCGTTGTTGGTGGATCGTACCCACCCCCGAGGACCATTTCAAATGACCGTGTAGCTCAACAGGACAGAGCAACAATTTCCTAAATTGTAGGTTGGGGGTTCGACTCCCCCCTCGGTCGCCAAAACTTAACAAAAACAAAGGAAAAAATGAAAATTCTTGGAAATATACCAAAGCAACATTTCCACGTGGCGTGTTCAGGCGGAAGCGACTCGATGGTTCTCGTCGACTTCCTCAGGAGATACCCGAGGAACAGCTTCGACATCCTCCACTTCAACCACGGGACGGAATGCTGCCAGGAAGCCGAGGATTTCATCAGATCCTACTGCGGGAAGAACAGCATCGAACTTCATCTCGGGAAGATTGACAGGGACAGGAAGAGGAACGAGTCCCAGGAGGAATACTGGAGGAACTGCCGGTATTCTTTCCTGAAGAAATACTCAGACGAGCCGATTCTCATGGCTCATCACCTGAAGGACTGCATCGAGACGTGGGTAATGACATCTCTCACAGGAAACCCGAGGCTCATCCCATACCACAACCCGAAGTACAACGTCTTCCGCCCGATGCTTCTCGTCTCGAAAGGCGAAATCGATGAGTGGATTGAAAGGCATCACGTCGATTACGTACTCGACAGGAGCAACCTCGACACCTCAATCACGAGAAACTACGTGAGGAACGTCATGATGGAGAACGTCTATCACGTGAGCCCCGGAATAGAGAAAATCATCAGGAAGAAGATTCTCGAGAGGTATTACGAGGAGAAGATTTAAGGGGATCCATAGTTCAAGGGATAGAACAACAGATTTCTAATTTGTGACTCCCAGTTCGAGTCTGGGTGGATCCAGAATTTGAAATGCGTCACTACAAATTTCAGGAATAATTCAGCGGTAGAATTCCGCACTGTTAATGCGGCAGTCGGTGGTTCGAATCCACCTTCCTGAGATTTGTAGTGACATCTGGAAGTGTGGCCGAAAAGCTAGGCACCATCCTTTTAAGATGGGACAAGAGAGGGCAGTACTCTCCACTTCTACCATATCTTATTTGCCGCAATGACTCAATCGGCAGAGTACCTCATTTGTAATGAGGTTGTTGTGGATTCGACTTCCTCTTGCGGCTCCAAACATTTCAATGCATTGGTGTGTCGATTGCAAGCTTCACATGGGTTTCAGCACAGCATTCAAGGAGAGTGCAGGTGTCGGCGAAAGTCCGGCATGCTTGACCTTTTATTCGGGGTGTAGACCGTAAGTGGAAGCGGGCATGATTTGGGATCATGTGCGAAAGCCTTGGGATCTCGGAATTCCCCACCCCGACCATTTTTTGGAAGCGTGTGATAATTGGCAGTCAGTCTGATTTGAACTCAGATGCCGGTAAAACGGTTGGGCGTTCGAGTCGCCCCGCTTCCGCCATTTTGGAGAATTGGCCGAGCCTGGTTTAAGGCAGTTCCGTGCTAAGGAACCGATCATGCAAATGGTCCGTAGGTTCAAATCCTACATTCTCCGCCACACACAAAGGCGACGTAGGCTATAAAGTAGACCCTGCGGCTCATAACCGTAAGAAGAAGGTGCAAGTACTTCCGTCGCCACCATTTCATTTCAGGAAATCGTCCGTAATTAACAGCATGAGACATTCTACATTTGGAGACTACTTGGGAAGAAGTTCGGCCAACGAGGCAATCGAAGGAAGCATCACGTCGTCGTTCTCCCTTGTCCTGATCTTGTGGGTCATGTCGACTCCACTCCAGCACATGATGGTCGTCTTATCAACGGAGTCGTGCAGCAATTCGGGAGAAGTCTCAGTTTCATTCGTCATCTGAAATGCCATAAAGTCAACTACCAGCCGACTGAAGATGACTGCGTTTCCTCGGCTGAAAAATATGAATTTCCACAGATATCCGATTTCATCCTATTTCGGCAGAAGTGCTGGAGTCGACGTAAGAAGGGAACTCATAGTCGGCAACCTCAACCCGATTACCGTAATGCTGTTCTATGCCTTGAATGTTCCAGATGAAATCGGCCCGAAATATACGAGATTCCTTGTTGAACTCGACTGCGGGGTCAACGTATGCTTCACAATTTGACAACCTGCTGGTGTAGGGCTATTTCGATTTCGAACAACAGCTATCTCACGAGAGCCCATACCGTCATGTGCATTTACGCATGGGAGTTTATCGCGTCGAACTGGGGAAGCACGGAAAAGTACACGGTCGAGATAACGTAATTTGGGGTGACGTCGGAAAACGGAATCGCAATATGCTTCATCTTCTGAAAACCGCTTGACTTTTCCCTGAAAAATGCTATAATGTATGCATAAAGGAAAGGAACCAGATGTCAGCTTTCGTAATGTCGACCAAGAACACGTCAAGTCTCGCATACGCCATATTCAAGCGCGGCGAATACCACGAGAAACTCAGCGACTTCTTCGAGAAGAACGGAATCCTATGTCCCGAGGATTTGTTCCTCAAGCTCCGGAAGCTGAACCTCAAGGCTGTTGACGAAAGATACGGCAGGAAACACACGAAGGATCAGGTCGGAGAGTACGACCTCGAGCACGACGAACTCAGCCTTCCGGAAATCGTGAAGGGAATCGACTGCTGGCAGTACCAGGTCAGCGGCTCAGACTCAATTTCCAAGTCAAGGCTCTACAGGATCCTCACCGAATTCAAGAGGGACTGTGCGTTCAATTACACAATCAGGTCCGAGAAATACAAGGACTCGGACATGTGGGGTTAAGCGACATGACCAGAATCAGAATCGGAAACATAGAGTACCGCGAAACAGCGTACCTCAACGCCACCGGAACGTACGAGGAAATCGTCCTGTGGTCTCCAAACTCCTACTACGGGAACAAGGAGATGTACCTGAAGAACGGCTTCACGGAGAACTCGGACGGCTCCATCACAAAGGGGAGCTCCACAATCGACAGCTCATGCTTCCTCAATCCGGAGAGCTGCATCTCAATCTGCACAATCCTCTGGAACAAGGCACATGACGAGTTCGACGTCAAGTCGGTCGGCGTCAGGGCTTTCACGCTCTCACAAAACGACAGGAAGAACCTCATGCGGATCCTGAAGCTCATCGGGGAGACTAACAATGACTGAGGACACTCCCGACAACATCTTCGTCCTCATGGGGAACAGGCAGTCCGACGGGAAACTGGTTCCGCATTTCAGCAAGTTCCACCTCGGGAGGAACTACAAGTACACGTGCGTCGACTACTGCGATGTCGAAATGCACGAGAAGTTCTGGAAGAAGATGCACCTCCATGAGCTCGTCAACTGCGTTAAGAACGTCCTCGAGGGCAAGCAGAGGGTCAGCTTCGAGGAGTTCGAGCTAACAGAAGACGAGCTCAAGACGATTTCGGCAGCACTGAAATCAATGGTTGAGATGAACCGCTACAGGACGTTCCCAATCTATGTCCAGAGACAGGAGATGGAAACGTACTCCTCTTTTCCCCTTGAGCTCCTGAGAACCCACTTCACGAGGGTCTGCTGAAATGGGAAAGGTGAAGTCGCCGCTGAGGTATCCTGGAGGCAAGTCAAGGCTTTCCGAATACCTCGTCTCCCTTTTCCCGAACGACTTCGATGAGTACAGGGAGCCGTTCGTGGGAGGGGGGTCTGTGTTTTTTACGGCGAAGCAGTGGTTTCACAACAAGAAGTTCAGGATAAACGACCTCTTCCAGGACCTCTACATATTCTGGAAGATGCTGAGGGACTATCCAGATGGAGTTGTGGAAAATGTCAGGAAACTGAAATACTCGTTTCTTGAAGGAAGGAGGCTCTACGATTTTCTGACCTCCCCACATCTCTCCTCTGAAATCGAGAAAGCTGCCGAATTCTTCACAATCAACAGGATCACCTTCTCGGGAACGACACTTTCCGGAGGATATTCAAATGAGTCGTTTCAGAAGAGGTTCACGGATTCCTCAATAGACAGGCTCGAGAAATCTTCTGAAATATTGTCAAATGACGTCGAGATAACTGGAAACGACTTCTCACATCTCACGGATCTTCCTGGAAATAAGGTCTTCCTCTTTCTCGATCCCCCCTATTTCCTTGGAAAGAGGTCCAAGCTCTATGGGAAGGATGGAAATCTTCACAGGGATTTTGAACATGAGAGGCTTTTCGAGAGCCTGAGGAACACCCCACACAGGTGGCTCATGACCTACAATGACTGTGATCAGATAAGGGAAATGTATTCTGATTTCAATATAAAACCAATCGAGTTTGCATATGGAATGCAGCAGGGAAAGACGGGAAAGGAAATAATAATCTCCAACTATGCCCTTTGAGACAACACGGAAACCCGACTTCCAGGAGGACATCAGGCGTTACGGGAAGCTCGGTGAGAGGATGTTCACGAGGATATTCTCGCAGTACGCCAGGAAGAGGCAGATGGATCTCATCGACGTCTCGGAAATACAGGAGTTCCAGGACGTGGACATAGACTTCCTGATTTCTCCGAAAATTGTTGACCTTGAGAACGTAAACCTGTGGAGGATCCTCAAGGACAGGGACATCAGGAAGTTCGAGGTCAAGGTCGACACGAGAGCCTTGACCACGGGAAACCTGCCGTTCGAGATAATTTCCCACAACAGGCTCAGGGGGTGGTCGTATCTCACGAAAGCCGACTACATCGTGTTCTTCCTCTCCGACATGGAATGCACGAGAATCTCCAGCCTCATGATGGTTGACATGCCGAAATGGAAGGAGATGGTCGAGTCCAGACGTGCGCACTACAGGATAAACCACATATACAACGAGGGAATAGTCGATCTCCTCGTCCCGATACAGGAGATGCGGAACGAGCATGTGATTGTCCATGAGAGGACGCTCCTTGGTAAATAATTCCAAAGGATTTCAGAAAATGGCGGCACCTTACTCGATGACTTACTCATTCAACCTCAGGGATGTCAAGCTCAACCCAGAGAGGGCTAACAAGTACCTCCCTGACGGAGTCTACGAGTATGTCGACGTGCCCACCACCCTGAAATGCGACGTCTACTCCTTTGGAAACGTCGACGTCTTCGGTTCGATGGCTCTCGTCTACCTAAAGGAGTCGGCGGTCGTGAAGACAATTGTAAACGAGTACGCCTCAGACGAGAAGATAAGCCACCAGACAATCAGGGAGGACAAGCTTGAGGGATGGCTTTCCGTTCCCGTCGAATCCCTTACTCCTTCCTCAAGCTCCGTTCCAGTAACCAACAGGGCTGTCTTCACCACGGAAGGAAGCAATCCCTCCATCCTGAAGATAAGCAGGAACCAGGCTCTCAAGACCGAGAAATAAGGTTTTCGCTTGACTTTTCATGCTGAAAATGCTATAATGTCAGTATGAAGAACGAAGAAGCCTCAAAGGAAACACAGGAACTCTCGGAAGAGGAAATCAGGAAAACCCTGAACATCCCCCCACGCGACGAGGTGTCCTATCCGATGCCGAAGAAGGAGGACATCGAACGCGCAGGATCGTTCCTCTGGAAGATGAACCTCCTCGCGTCATCGCACGATCTCAACCTCCAGGCTCTCATCTGGGAGCTCTACGTGAAGATGGATGACTTCCTTCACCTGGGGAAGGAAGAGTCATCCCTTGATCTCGCAAGGACTCTCATGGCTCTCAGGGACTACATCGTCCAGTCGAAGAATCCCCTCTTCGCCGAGGAAAAGAAGTGAGCCCCTGGGTAGTCATTCCAGTCTCCACTGCTCTCGTCCTCACGATGGGAGCCGTGACCGTCTTCAAGATCCGCGACGCATACCGCGAATACGACAGGCAGCAGACGCTTCTTGAGGAGGACTCGGAATGGCTCGGGAAAATACATGAAATTCTCTCCTACTTCAGGGACACGTACTCCTCGGACTCCAACAGGCAGGTTTACGAGAACGTCAAGACGAAAGCAGACTTCATTCTCAAGCTCATCAGGAACAGGTCGCTCGAGGAACAGGTGAAGCTCCACAAGAGGACATATGACATGCTCTTCGAGACGGGAGCCAGGCTTGCAAAGAGCGAGATTGACGTGTACCTCATACTGTCTCCACTCACGAACCTCTACAGGGAACTTGTCGAGGAGCACCTTGAGTACATCAGGGAACATGGAGGGGACGAGCTTTCGTAAATATTTCCGGTGTTGGTTGTGTGAAAAATCAATGCCGGAGAGTCCCATGTTGTAATGGCAGCAAACCTGGCTCTAACCCAGGGAGTCTCCGTTCGAGTCGGGGTGGGACAGCCACTTTTACATTCCATGTAAACATTTCAGTCAACTACGCACCGACTGAAGATCGGTGCGCTTGCCGGGTCCGACCCCGACATCCGGGCTGTTGACAAGCCCTGCCGGGACGAGCCGGAGCTTTCCGTCGAGGGGGGAAGCGGATCCGGCGAGCCCGGGCGGTACCTGTTCCTGATGTTGTGCGCGGTGTTCCAGTCCGCGTCGAAGACGTGTCCGTCAGCCGCGTGGAACCTGCATCCCCTGCGGACGCAGCCGTCTCGGCTGAAAAATATGAAGATGTTGAAAAGACCAAGATTAACTACCTTCTTCCTCAGGTCGAAATACGACTTCGAGATGAAGTTGTTTTGCAGGGTTGGTGTTTCCGATACGCTGGGTCCCCTTGAATTGGAGTATCCTGAACATGGAGGGATTGCGGTCAATTTTCTCTTCTGTATTTGATCAGTGCCGTCTCCATACGAACTTGGCTCCATCCATTTTCGAGCCTTTCTTCCAGTAATGTCTATTTGCCGTTTTTGAAAACCACTTGACTTTTCCAGGGACATATGCTATAATTTCCACCAATGGAACCTAAAATCATCGACACAAACTACACCACCTACTGTGGGAGGTCTTCAAGTGGAGAGATATCGACAGATGCATTTGTAATTGGGAATTTCTTCCTGTTTTCCGACGGTTTCGTGGAATTTGACGATAACATTATGTTCAGTCAGGATTTACCGATTTTTTCACATGGTATCTCGATTGTCTTCAAGCTATGAAAATGTGCAGGTACTTTCATAGCTACATCCTGAGAACCACCCCGAAGAATGACGACTTCAACACAATTCTCGAGCTCTGGTGGTATGATAAAATAGTCGAAAGAAGGATGTCCTGGATCTGGATGTTTTCAGGTGCCGAAAATGGAATCACCCCATGCTTCACGATTTGATAATATGTACCGAGATGCTGGGAAGGGGCGCATCAAGTACAGCTTCAGATGGAATGTCTTCCAGATACGCCTTTTTCAACGGTGAAATCATCTTCGGTCTGAACTACGCGAACGATGACTCCGAAATGGACTTCTGCTTCACAATCTGAGAAAATCCCCCGACTTCTGTTCAGGATATGCTATAATGTGGAAAAATGGAAAGAACCGCTGAAATCTACCGCATGAGGGACGTCCTCGCATATACCTACACGTCCAGATTGGGAGCTCCTACAATCATCATGGGGAAAAACGGTATCCCGGTTTTCGTCTTCACGCCAAACGAACCGTACTTGATTAGCCCATGCTTCACGCTGTAGCCCATTATCTCCGTTGCGTCACGAGCCTAATCGAGGACAAGATAGGAGTCATCGTCATCAACGGAAGGGCTGCCGTAGGACTCTTCCCCGTAACGGATTCGTACTATGGTGATGAAAAACGAGCTTCGTGGTTTTTCAGTCTCATTCACGCTGAAAAACCAATTGACAAAATCCAGAAACATGCTATAATCTTCCTGAAATGAGCATAAGCTGTGACACCCAATGGCTTCGTGACGGTTCCACCACGTACACATGGAGGGAATATGCGGGGGATTACCGACGGCTTCGCTTTCAGCATGGGGAGATCATACATATGCAACACAGTTCCACCATGCTTCATCCTGTAGGGTGCAACTGGTTCCTCAGGACATGCTCCATTCAACACCACGGTCCGTGCATGTTCAACACGATGGTCATGTGGGTATGCACGGACAAGGAATCCTACGCCACCTGCATAAGCGGTCTTCAGCAAATTCCATCGAAAGGCATTGAAAAACACATACGTTTTTTAAGGAAGGAAATGGTTTTATGCATTTGAAAAATGTCCCAGTTCCAAATGTTCTCAGAACCAACTACGTTGGAAACTCGAAACTAATAATATCAATCGATTCCTTAACTGACAGGATCCGGTTTATCTTTCCAGAATATGTTGTCGCAATCCCATTCTCATTTTCAATCTAACTCATGGTGGTTCACGAGGTCGGTCTCTTTAGAAGATTGGCCACAGGAGAACATAGGAGTCTACGTCAATTTCCTGAATGCCGTCATGCCATACAACCCATCCTTAATCTTCGTAATTCCAGTCAGTTTCACCGTATGAGAAGCATAACTCACGCGATAAGGAGCATCTTCACCTATGAGTTCGAAAACAACCCATCAGCTGTCATTTGATGTGATATTTTTCAGTTTCGACATTCCAATTTCGTTCATCCTATGAAATCCCATTTGACTTCTCTTGTCATAAGGTCAGAATACCGAAGGAAATGGAATCTCGTGACATCAATATACCCAATCACGGAGGATTTCTCATTCCTCCATCCTACATATGCAGTCGAAATACCAATCGTCTTTGTCATCTAACTCATGGTGGTCCACGAGGTCGGTCTCTTTATTCGAAAACAACCCATACGTAGGAACAATCAACGACCGGGGAAATAACACGGGATTCTACCCGGTGAAGAAGCTTGAAATCTCGTTTTCCTTCGTCATATGAAACTTCCATTGGACAGGTCAATCCAGCCATTTCGCAGCATATATCCAATGCCTTTTTTGAATAATCCTCAGGTGATGTCACAGGTCTTTACCAAAGGGTACGCGTATCCTCCATCATATGATGATATATCTTTCAAATTCGACATCCCAATCACATTCGTCATATGAGAAATCCCGTTTCAAAGACGTTGCAGGCATTCAGGAGCGTCAAACTTGAGCCAGATACCAAATGGAATCCATGCATAATGACAATGTTCTCGAATGGAGGTCAAAACTGTGCAGTCCCATATGACGCAACTTCTCCAAACTTCAGCATCCCAATCTCATTCGTCCTTTGAAAAACCACTTGACAAATCTCCATCATATGCTATACTTATTCCCGATTGAAAAGAGAAATGTGAAATGTGTCGACTACCTCCTATGAGATCAAGACAGGCAAACTACCACCTCAGGTCATGTTGGGCTGGAAAGGGGAGATGTCTCAGCATATGCCTCGACAACGGTGACGTTGAACCAGAATTCACCCATATCGCATGGGACATCGGCATCATTTTCACCATTTGAAATGCCATCGAACACATGAAAAGCGGATTCACACTTTCAGAGAACCTCGGTCGTGACTTCAACTACGGGGACAGGAACCTCGTCTTCGGCATGGCATCCGGGGGAAGTTTCAACATCTACCTCAGGATCTGGATTTACGGGATTTCGCCATGTTTTGCTCTCTGACGAACTATCTCCTGCGTTCGCGGCACATTGACAAAGACAATGTGGAATCCATCCCAATCAGGTACACCCCGATGTTCCTCAGTGATTTAATACCGGAAGTCTCGTCACATGGAACGATCTTAAGTGTTTGTGGTGGACTGGTACGTCCGACACTTTACATCACACTGTCATTCAGGATATGAAATTACCGATTCCGACGGACTATCCAATCGGGGAGATTTCATGGAATACGCCCTTGGAGGAGACATTCCCTCCATCAATTCTAACGGATACGTCTTCTCATCCCAGCCGTTTCAACTCGAACCCAACGTAATTGAGGACGGCTTCTCGACATGCTTCACCATCTGAATCCAGTTCCGAAGGACTTCTACCTCAGGGACGTCTATTTCATTCCCCACATTTCGAAATACAAGAGTGGAATAGGAATGGTACATTACATCGGATTCCTCCTCGCGACAACCAGCCAGGACGAACCCGACTTCATTTCAATCTCCTTCAAGCTATGAACATTCCAATATCCCATTTCCTCGGATCGACAATCGTCCATGACTACACCCTCACCATAGGAATCGTGAAAACAAAGGAACAACCAACTCTGGAGACGGCACTACCCTCGCGATGGGCATGGAGGAGTTAAACGACAGCCTCAGGTGCATTTCGGTAAATTTCCCGCTATGAGAGAGAACCTGATTAGATATTACCTTCGCGATATCTGCCCGATGGAAGAATACACGGATCGCGTAGACACCGTCAACGCATACGGAGAGCTTGACCTCACCTTCATGATCCTCGGGAGTCTCGGAATCAACTTCTCCTTCGCCATATGAGAGGAAACGAGGAAATCTACATCACGAGATCCGTTTCACACGAAAAGTGTCTCGTGATCTTCGGAATTCCATACAACTCAACTCCAAAATTGGCGGACTTCACGATGACGAGCTTTCCAGAGCGTCCATGCGCATTCGCCATATCATTCACGCTATGAGAAGAAATGACGCGATATATCTCACCAGGACGGCATTAAGGGAACATTCCATTGTCACATTCGGACATTCCTCCGTGACAATGGTGTTCGGACATCCCGACTTCAACGGGACGAGATTTCCGGAAATGACGAAGCCATCCCACATTTCCTTCAGACCCAAAACACTTGACATCTTCAGGAAACATACCACAATGTCCGGGAAAATGAAACGCAGGAAAATAAAGGAGATATTCGGAAGAGGAATCCCATCAAGGGAACACTTCATCTACGTCAGCGGCTTCACCCACAGGGGAGAGCAGCAGTTAATTAACATGGACATCCTCCTCGGAATGCCGACAGCCTTCACTCTATGACGAACAGGATCCTCCACTTCACCCGTTCCACAAGACAGTGGCAGTCGGTAGCCATAAACCTCAACGGCTGCCCCTTCCTATTCCATTCCACACACCAGTTCGGAATCTCCTTCCTCTTCATTCTCTGAAAACCACTTGACCTTTCCCCACTTTATGCTATAATCCCAACATGGAAAGAAAAGTGCAGACAATATTCCTGAGAACAAAACATATCGATTTCGTAGGCGTCGCCACCTTCGGGGAAATGCCCAACCAGAAACAGGACTTCAACTGGACTCTCTACTTCGACAACTTTAGGTTCGGAATATGCATATCCTTCTCAATATGAGGCACAAGCCGATCTTCTTCCACCTGAGGTCACTCTCCTCGTTGTGGATGGAGGACACTGGAACCATTAGCGACGGTGGTCTGTCCTCGAGCATCCACTACACCTCAAAACTCCCAAGGCTGAACTTCTCATTCGTCCTATGAAAAGAACCATATCCTCACACATGCTCAGAAGCTCATTTCCAAAAGAATGTCCGCTCGACTACCCGTTTCCAGTGTCAGTCTCCTTCACGTTATGAGAAAGGAATCCTCCGAAAATGAAGAACAGCCATTTCCTGGGGGATGTTCTCAACATGGAATTCATAGGAGGGCATTTCACGAACTCACTACCAGGATGCGGAAAATCCTCGGGAGAAGCCATGTCGGAGGAATCCACTCAAATGGGACCCTCAAGCTGCATCCTGAACGAGAACTCGATGGTGAATTTCGCCTTCATATGTTAGAAAACCGAGATAACTTAACAAAATGAAAAAAAATAGAAATTCATTTTTGCAAGTTATAGAGCATTTTTTCGTGCATTTCATAGGCGATTTATCTCCATAACTTACAAAAATGAAAAATAACGTTTTTGCAAGTTATAGAAGAAAACGAAGGACGAAAAAGAGACTTTCGATGCACGAAAACGACCTTGGGAAGACGATTTTGGGACAGAAGAGGGGTTTTTGAAAGAGGAACTGGAAGAAAAACAGTTCCCATAGAAGACCTTATTGGAAGATATGAAGTAATTTTAGCTCCTGGAATCGAAAAGAGGGAAAAATCGAGGAAGTTGATTGTCGAAAACAGAGATAACTTGCAAAAATGACTTCTGGAAAATTTTTCATTTTGTGCAGTTATAGAGGGTTTTGAACGAAAAATCTCGAGACTTTTCAGCTATAACTTGCAAAAACGATTTTTGACGTTTTTATAACTTATGGAAAATTCATGAGAAAACTGTAAGTAGAATCGAGGAAACAAGGAGGAAAACAATAATTAACAGAAAATGCTGAAAAATTAAAATTTTTGGAAAAATTAATTTTTTGAAATAATTTTCAGACAGGGGCTTAGTACTACTTGAAACATGTTTATTCCATGATATTTCCAAAAATAAATCCTCAAGAAACCAGAAATTATAAAAATTTTCTTTTTCATTCCGTTCTTTTCACGCCCTTTCTCGGAAAACTCCCCATTCAAAACATCTTCATTCAACCATCTTTTTCATTTTTTCATGTTTTTTCAACATTTTCCTTCACTTATGGGGCGCATGTGAAAATCCCCTTTCCCGAATCCCAAGCCTTCGGCGGAGGCATATTTTTCCACATTTCCTACATGCGCCCGAAAGCATGCCGTTTTCATCGCCTTTCCTGACTTTTCCCCGCGTTTCATCTCATGTTCTCCCCCCTTATGTCGTCCCATGCCCACGAAACTTCCGGAAATTCCCCTGAATGTGGCGTAGACTGTCCCCCGGAATTCTGGAAGTGCAGACCGTCCTCCCGTGGAAATGCGCATGCCGCCTTTTCCCTTGCGAACCAGATGTCCGGAAGTCAGTCCACGTGTATGTGTAGGGCATGGTGTCGACGTCCCGGATGTTCATGGGGGATGGGAAACCTGCATGTCATTCCCCCTCCCCTCGTCCGCGCCACGAAAGGAGGAACGGTGAAAATGGGAAATCCGCTTGACTTTCACCGGAATTGTGCTATACTGCAAGCCATGAAAACGACGCATGAACCGATAACGTGCTACCTGAGGACGTCCGGGTACTACCAACGGTACGACCCCCCGGAACGAATGCGGCGAGGTTCTCGTTTTCGGGGTATGTCCGGGGGAACCCGTCCCGGATTTCATCCCCACCCAGTACTTCTGGTTCCCGCGCGGTGTGTGCGCCTCCTTCCGCCTGTGAAACGCCGGGAGCTGGATGCATACGTACGGGAGAAGGTCAAGGTCGGGGTACGGGATGAAATGGTTCCCGCCGGGAGCGTCGAAGGTGTCTCCGGAGCGTGTCATGGGCGCGTTTCACTCGGAAAATGCCCTTTTCTTCGGCGCGTGTGCGGCGAAGCCGGCGCCGTATGCGATCTCGTTCGTCTTGTAGGGGAATTGAAAGGAGAATTGAAAATGGACAGGAATGGCGCAATCGACGGTCTCCGGAGGTTCGGGATCGCGTGGGATCCTGAACTGGAACGGTCGTGGAAGAGGGTTTCCGGGTGGAGTCCCGAGTTCCAGGCTGCATGGGTCAGGCAGGTCGTCTTCTTAAGGACGCATGACTGCATCGAACTTGAGCGTGAAACTCCGTATGGAACGGAGACATGGAGCCAGTTTTTTGAAAAAACCACTTGACAAGCCCTTGGAATGTGCTATACTTTACGCCATGAAAGAGAATGGCGGACACCGCATCGGAAACCTCGTCTTCAACCTCGTGAAGCTGGCTTTAATCCTGCCGGTCGCCGTGGCGTTCATCATTGTCTTGGCTTTCGTCGCCGCGATGGCGCTCCCGCCTGCGGTTGCGCTCTTCCTCCTTGGCGTCGCATGTGACTTCGTGCTGAGCACGAGCCTTTCCGAGTTCGCGGAATCGGTCTCGGAAGGGTTCTGGAGGAACGCAACCTCGTTCGCCGACACGTTCTTCCCCCCGGTTCGCTGCGTAAGCCGCCTCGTGTGGGAGATTGTCGGGGCGATGTTCGCCGGAAGGGCGAGGTCCGGTGCAAGATGATGGAAAATTGAAAATGGCAAATTACAGGAGAGAAAATGAGGATAACGATAGACACTGACGGAAATGCAGTCGAAATTGCCGTGAACGGGGTTCCGAATGGGACAAACCACGTTCCGCTTCCGGAAATCACGCCGGACAACGGCTGGGTCGGCGGAAACGACATCTGCGCCACCTGCCCGAACCGCCCCGGCGGTCCGCTCAACGGGACGGGATTCTGCAACTGTGCCATTCCCTCGGTGTACGGTCCAGGAAGGGTCGCGGACTGATGGGCTTTGGGTACAGGTTCTCGACGGAGCGTTCGTTCGCGGTCCTCTTCACCGAAATGGGCAACAGGACGTGGAGCGTCTGCGTTGAGGACACGGAGGGAGTCCTGAATACGTTCTCCGGATTCCGATCCATTCACGAGTGCGCCATGAGGATCCTTCTCCTGACGGGAACGGACGTCTCAAGGATGACCCCGACGTGGATCTGGAGGGACGACGACATGTGCGGAAGGTTTGTTTCCGTACAGTGGAAAAAACGAAAACCAGCTTGACTTCCGGGAACCGCATGCTATAATGTCCATTGTGAACGACACGGGAGGAAAAGAAGCCACATTCTTCCTGCATGGGTCGCTTCCGCCGCCGGAGACGTTCGGACGGCTGGTGTCAGTCGTGCCGGCTCCGGACACGTTCTCGTTCTCGTTCCCGAAGAAAACGAACCCGTACTTCCCTACCTTCACAATATGAAACGAGAAGACTTGAATGCCTGACATGAAACAGAGACACGGGGGCTTCGTCCCGCTCATGACAGGGGGTCGTCTTGCAGAACGCGAAGACGGTCCTTCCCGCTGCCTTATCTCCATGTACTACGGGAGCTCTGCGCCTTTCTCCGTTTCCTTCACGATATGAAAAACAAATCCACGAAGATCCTCTTTTCAATGGAAATCCCGGATGACCCGTCCTCCGGATTCACAAGGCATTTCGGGAGAAGCGTCGAGATGGACCCGTATCCGACAGACGAGATGAAGAGTCTCTCCATGTCCATTACCGGACTCTGGGTCTCAAGCCCACAGTCGAAATACGGGATTTCAGTTCTCTTCAGGATATGAACGTGAACCAGACGGAATATCTCGGAAGAGACGTGGTCCAGACCATTCCACTCGAACGCCTGATCCTTGCAATCGGGACATATGGGCTTCCGTTCCACGTCACAGGCGGGTTTCCGAACGCGCTTTCGGTCTCCGTCGCGTTCAGGATATGAACTCGCCTGAACATCTCGGAAGAAGAGCTTCCCCAGGCAATTCCAATTGGGCTCGGAACATGATGAAAGGCAGTACATTCATAACGGTGATGTTCAAGTCGAGGAAAACCGAAAACAGTCTTGACTTCCTCGTCGGGTGTGCTATAATGGTGGCGTTTTCAGTAAACAAGACACAAAAAAAGGAAAATCAATGAAATTCAGGTACATCCCGAAGGAACGGGCGGAGAAGATCTCGGAAATCTGCAACACGTCGTCCTGCATCGAGGAGCAGAACATCAGGCTCTCGCTCATCGGATGCGACCAGTTGCTCGAGCTCGACGAAATCAGGAAGATCGCGAAAATCGGCGACCGAATCCTCATCAGGTACGAGGAGCGCGAGATTCCGTGCATCATCGTCGCGCGGAAGCCGAACGGCGACCTGATCTGCAACTCGGAGGACTGCCTCGAGCGGCGCAGGTTCGATCCGTCGACGAACAGGTGGAAGGACTCCGAGCTCCGCAGATACCTCAACGGTCCGGAGTTCGCGAAGAAGTTCGATCCGGAGTTCCTGAAGCTCGTCAAGACGGAGGACGTCCACACGGAGGACTACGTCACGCAGGACAAGTTCTGGATTCTCTCCCACGAGGAGGTGAACTGTTCCGCCGACCGGGCTTCGTGGTTCAAGCCAAACAGGGGGGCCGTACGCTTCCCATACTTCACCGACAACGAGAGTCGCATCAAGAGGATCTGGGAATGACGAACTCCGAAATCCTGAAGCGGCTCCTGGGAATCCAGCTGAAGCTGAGGCTTGTGCACGGCACGGAGGGGGAGAGGATTTCCCCCTCGTGTCTACCGGAGCTTGACGAGAAGCTTGTCTCCGAGCTCAGACTCGGCGGTCTGAACGCAAGGTGGACGGTCTGGAACCCAGATCTCCTTACGGAAATGCTCTCTGACGGTCTGAGGCATGGCTTGACTCCGGAAGACGTCCTCATGGGCTCTCTTGATGACGCAATCTACGGAATCCGGTGGGACATCCGATACACGCTTCTCCTCATGTGGCTCTGCGGCATCGGCGTAGTCATTGCAGTCGGAACAATCGTCAACCATTTCCTGAAATTATAGTACAGAAAACCATTAAAACGAAGAAAAACAGTCAGAAACTGTTAACACAAACAAAAAACATTATGTAAACAGCAAAACATTCTCGATAAATGCACAGAACCATCAAGAAGGACATCATTCTCTTCGACAGGAAGCGGAAGACATACGTCAAGTCAATCCTCGAGAGGGACGTCTATGGCGTTTGGAACATCTTCACGATTCTCGGTGAGCCGGGGTTCAGGACGTTCGAGCAGGCTGCCTTGAGGGCTTCACTGAACGGCTTTTCAGTCTGGAAGATGCACCCTTACGGAAAGAAGTATGTGAACGTCAACGAAGCTGGAAGGAAAAACGGATATTCCACGTTCCCGAACTACATCATCTGGGAACTGAAAAACGGCTTGACTTCTTCCTGAGATATGCTATAATCTCGGCATAAACGACTTAAAAGGAGAAAAATGGAAAAGAACGACTTCGACATCAAGTCCCTCGTCTCATACGTCGAGGTGGAATACGGCATGGATCGGGAGACCGTCATCTCAACGCTTGAGCTCTGCATCCAGAAGGCTGCGCGGAAGAACCGGAACTTCACATCCGACCTGAAGGTGGAGATTGACCGGAACACACTGGAGCCGAAAATCCACGACGTCTTCGTCGCGTCGGACACGGAAAGCGGCACGGGAATCATCACGCTCCGCCAGGCTCGTCTCATGAAGGGTGGCGTCTGTGCGGAGGAGGGTGAGCTCGTGAACGTAAAACTACCCATGTCGAAGCTCGGACGCATCGTGGCGCGTGAGTCCCGAATGCTGATTTTGCAGAAAATCCGCGAGTTCAAGACGGTCGGGACAATTCGAGCCTTCAAGGATCGCGTCGGGGAGATTGTGCACGGAACCGTCTCGGGAATCGACCATGGGAACATCACCGTGACCGTCGGGAACTCCCAGATGATCCTCCCGAAGAAGGAACGCATCCTCAAGGAACGCTACAAGGTCGGCGACTCCATCAGTGCGCTCGTGAAGTGCATCAACGAGCGTCAGAAGGGCTCCCCCGTCGTCCTGTCGCGCGCCGGGAATGGCTATCTCGACGCGGTCATGCATCTCGAGGTGAGCGAAATCGCGGATGGAGATGTCGAGATTGTCGGGATTGCGCGTGACCCAGGCTTCCGCGCAAAGGTCGCCGTCAAGTCGAACAGCGGGAAGATTGACCCGGCCGGGGCATGCATCGGCCGCCGGGGCATCAGAATCAACCGAATCTCCAACGAGATGTCCGGCGAGCGCATTGACGTCGTGAAGTGGTCTTCCGATACGGCAGAATTCATCCGCGAAACCATTTCCCCCGCCCGCGCCGTCAGCATCGCGCAGAACAGACTCTATCCGAACACGTGGGACATCGTCGTGAACGAGGATCAGTATCCTGTTCTCGTTGGACGCGGTGGGCAGAATATCAGGCTTGCGCAGGAGCTTGTCGGCGCGAAGCTGAACGTCCGGAAGTCCACCGTCACAATGTCCTTCGAGGAGCAGTGCAAGGCGGCTGTAGAGAACCTCTCCGACATGCTCGGAATTTCGAAGACCGTCGCCGAGACAATTGTCAAGAGCGGCTACCTCACGGCTGACGGCATCGCTTCAGACGACCTTCCGAGCTTCATCGCCTCTACCGGTCTTGACGAGGTGGAGGGTGCCGGGATCCACGCGGCGGCGGAGGTCGTCGCGAACGATCCCCTTGCCGGAATCCTCCACGGTGTCTGAGCCAGAACCGATTCTGGAAATGACCTGCACCTTCCATTCTCAACTGAAATGGAGTACCATTTCTGCGAATACAAGAAGCCGTTCAGCGTTTCATTCGCGCTTTGAAAAACGACTCGACTTCCGTTCAGGATATGCTATACTTTAAGCCATGAAACTTAAGATTGCACAATTCATCGCCGAGCATCCGAATTGGGAAGAAATCCTTTCCGGTTCACCCTATTTCATCACCGTCTCACGTGACGTCTGGAACGGCAGGAACCTCATACTACTGAAGTACTCGCAGTTCGACTCGGATTTTCACAGTGAGATGGTCAGGGAATGCCGTGGCTTGATCCTTGACGGAGACACGTTTGAGCCGGTTTCGGTTCCCTACTTCAAGTTCGGGAACTACGGCGAGTCGTACTGTCCAGAAATCGACTGGAAGAACTGCTTCGTGGAGGAGAAGATCGACGGCTCGCTTGTGAAGATCGTGAAGCTCGACGGAAAGCTCCTCGTTTCCACCAACGGAACGATTGACGCTTTCAAGGCTCAGATTGTGAACGTGCCGGGACTCCAGTACAAGTCATACGGGGATCTCGTCGTGAAGGCTGTCGAGAACGCTGGTCTAACAATGGGGGAACTGTACAACAGGCTCGAGGAAAACAAGACCTACATGTTCGAGCTGACGTCTCCCTACACGCGGATTGTCGTGAAGTTCGAAGACATCGGGCTCTGGTTCCACGGAGTCCGCGACAATGTCTCCCTGAAGGAGGATTTCTTCTTCGACAATCCCCTTTCGTCCGTATTCGGTACACCTAAGCTGTACGGGCTCGGGACGATGAGGGAATGTGTAGAGGCTTCGGAACACCTTGGCATGGACGCCGAGGGGTTTGTCGTGTGTGACGGGAACTTCAACCGCGTGAAGGTGAAGTCCCCCACGTATGTCATGCTTCACCACATGTCCGGAAACCACGTCATGTCTGCGTCACGCGGCTTGGAAATCGTACTGAAGAACGAGACGGAGGAGGTGCTGACGTATTTCCCGGAGTTTTCAGACGCGCTCCGCAAGATCGAGTCGGATCTCACGGAGTTCGTCGAAAGCCTCGATTCCATCTGGGAAAGGGTTTCAAAGACGGTTTCCTCCATTGAGACCAGGAAGGGCAAGGCTTCCGTCATCCTGAAGGAGTTCAAGGAGAATTCCGGCATTGGGTTCGCGTTCCTCGACGGAAGGATTGCGTCAGCGCGGGAGTACGTCAGGAGGATTCCCATGAAGTCGCTCCTGAAGACTCTCGGGTACAAGGAGTGACTTCATGAGAATCTCTCAATACGGCAAGAACATACCGTTGAACAAGAACGAAAAGAACTACAAGTGGTACGTAACGTCTTGTCTGACGAAGAAGCGGTTCTCCACAATGGAGGAAGCCATTCTCTTCGCCTCGAAGTTCAGGATGAGATTCAACGGATACAAGTGCACGTTCTGCGGTGGATACCACCTCACGACGCACGGACCAAACAGGGATTATCACAGAAACTTCATCATCCAGGACAAGAACGGGAAGAACATCGACCACGAGTCGTCACTGGCGTTCAAGACCCTTTGTGTGGCACGGCGGAAAGCTTGAGTACGACAGAAAGAAGAGAAACAGCACGAGGACGGGTCATCGCCAAGATTAAGCGCTGGATGGGCGCACGGAACTTCTACACGGAAAAGTGCAGGGTAAAGCTCCTCGACGACAGGGGAAACGAATACACGGATTTCCTTGACGACGTGAACACACCGAAGGTCGGTCTCTCGAACGATCTCAACAGCAACCTCGAACAATACTGAAGACACAGGGAAAAGAAGCAAAAAATGTACGACATTGGAAGCATCATCAGCAAGTATCCGAAATTCACGAAGGAAGAGGAGGCGGAGCTAATCGCAGGATATGACAGCGATCCGGACGGAGTCCGCGAGAAGCTGTTCTACCACAACTTCTCTCTCGTCCCGTACGTCGTCAACAGGATGTACTGGGTAAAGGACGAACATCAGAAGGACGAATACATGTCATTCGGTGTTGAGGGGCTCAAGAGGGCTTCAGAGATGTTCAATCCGAAGACCGGGTACAAGTTTTCGACATATGCCGTGACGACAATCCGACGCCACATCATCAGGATGACGAAGCCCTCGCGAATCGACGAGCAGTGCTACCACATCGACACTCCTCTCAAATCCACGAACGATTCGGACGGCGACGGCGAGCGCACTGTCGAGCAGGTGATTTACAAGGACATCAATCCTGACTTCATCCTCCTGAAGAGCACGACTCACTACGTCGAGCGTGACTCCCGGAGAGAGCTTGTGCACGAAATTATCGAGAAGCTGCGCAGGAAGTGCCGGACAGCCTCCGAGCACAGGAGCTTCAACGTCGTGTGCGACTACTACCTCGGTTCGCGTCCCGATGGCTCGAAGTACACCCTCGAGGAACTCGGGAAGAAGTACGGAGTCTCGCGGGAGCGAATCAGGCAGATGCTAAACGAGGAGATGCGAGTCATGCGCATGCGCCTCTTCAACGGGATCTTCGGTGTCGATGAAAGGTGCTGGTGGCTTGAGAGGAATTCCGGCATATTCGACTACAAGAAGCTCCTCCATGAGATCCGAGACTGAAAAACGGCTTGACTTCTCCGTTAGATATGCTATACTCTGTGCCATTATGGAATTGAAGATGCTTATTTTCTGCGACAGCTTATGCGCTTTCGGGGCGATGAAGAACCGTTTCTGCGGTTCTCCATCATATGAGGTACATCTTGTCAACTCGAGGGACGAGTTCTTTTCGCTTCTTGAGATGAACAACATTCCAGGAAGTGGAGTGCGCTATGTCGTCGTAGCCGAGAACGAGAGCAATTTCGGCGGATGCATGCCGAACAACATCATCCACGTCGAACAGGGTTCTGACATGGAGAAGGTGGCAAGACAGGTGGAGTGGGTCTGCTCTGACTTCGGACGCGAAAGACTTGACACCAGCCACACGTGGTTCATTTCCGACACGCATTTCAGCCACGCGAACGTCATACGCTACTGCCGCCGTCCGTGGATTTCGGGAATCGACAGGAACGGTGAGAGGATTGTGACTGAAGATGACGTCAGGGATATGGACAACGACATCATCAAGAACTGGAACTCGGTCGTCAGAAAGGACGACATCGTGTGGCATTTGGGTGATTTCGCGTTCGGTGACCAGTCAGCAGTACCTGAGTTCGTCGCAAGGCTGAATGGGAAGATCAACCTCGTACTCGGAAACCACGACAGGAAGAAGATCGGATTCTACTACGATTCTGGATTTCACCGCGTATACGATCATCCTGTCGTGATTGACGGCTTCGCAATCCTTTCGCACATTCCCCTTTCCTATGTGAGGGCTCCGTTCTACAACATCTACGGACACGTCCACGACTGTGGAATGTACGGGACGTGGACGAAGGACGGGTGTTGCGTCTGCGTTGAGCGTCACAACTACACGCCTGTCTCGATGGTGCAAATCAAGCTGAAGTACAAGGAGCTGAACAATGAGCGAGACGCCTGAGAACGACCAAGCTAACGAGTATGAGACCGTCAAGCTCGGTGTCTACGCATACTTCGATTCCATCGACTGGACCGGAAAGCTGAAGACACGGAAGGTGAAGAGGACGGTGAACTATACGTACTCCATCAGGAACGCCATGCGCTTGGTGCTTGAGAACGGAAACTACGAAAAGATGCCGAACCCAATAGACGGGGCGTCAGGCACGTGGTCGAAGATACGGGAACTGTTCGGGGTCGCAATCCCGGACACGAACAGGATCATCAGGCTCGAGACGGACGAAATCCCCGAGACCGGAATGAAGTACGTCCTGATAGACAAGTACGGAGACAACAAGCCAGGCTGGAAGAAGGCTGGGAAGGAGGACTGAGGTGGACATCCAGTACATAGACAGAAGCACGGGCACCAGCATCAGCGACAAGGACGGAATCCAGAAGGCTGTGGTAGAGTCGTTCTCCAAACGCTATGCCGACGTCATGTCCGTCGTGAGGAAGAACTCGATGAAGGTTGTTGAGATCAACGATAAGATACTTGAGCTCATGAACATGAAGCACATGTATCTCATGGACTCGCATGCGGAGGTGCGGAAGTTCCTACTCGAGGACAGGTACATCAGGAGCGTCCACGAGGCGTACTGCGATTATGAGAAAGTCGGCATGAAGTCGAAGAAGGTGAAGGATGTCGTCATGGACACACGCAGCCTATTCTTCGACGACACGAAGGAGGAGTTCAAGGAATACGAGTTCGTCTCATTCCTCTACTACACCTACCGAAGCCCGTCCTACAGGCTCTGCTTCTCGAACGGAGAGAAGGAGTTCGCAATTTCAGTTCCCTTCATGGTGCAGAGGCTTTCGGAGATTCAGCAGAACGAGAACATCTACAGCATGTTCAGCGTCGTGTTAAACGTGAACCCGTCGCTTGTAGGAACGTTCGGGAGGAAAATGACGGTCGAGGGAATCAGGAAGGATATCCTGAAGTTCATAGACAGGGACTTCGTTCCGGACAGGAACGTGTTCAATGCCGATGAAGGCTCGATTACGCCTCTTTCGACCCTTGTCGACAAGTACTACGGTGACAGGAACGAAATGGACGACACAATCCCGTACTACTACAGGAGAGACCTTTTCAGGAAGGGGAACTTTTGATCGTCGGCACAAAGTGGTTCCTGCGCGGGACGTCATATGGAAGTGGAGTTGGTGCAATCCAGACAAGGACCATCACAATCCTGTCAAGCTACGAGCTCGCGGGAGTAGTCCCTTCGAGGAACGTAGGAATAAGCTTCATGTTCGCAATCTGATGAGAAGCAAATGGAAAAGTCGGAGAGGTGTGAACTGTGCGGAATTCCAGGGAAGCTGACGAAGCACCACCTGATACCACAGAGGGTTTCGAGATCGACGAAGTACTCGAAGGATCTTAAGACCGACGAGGGAAACTTCATGTGGCTGTGCACAGAATGCCACAGCCAGGTTCACGCACTCTACACGGAACAGGAGCTGCGTGACCTGTACTTCACCAAGGAAAGGCTTCGCGAGGCTGAAAAGCTCAAGAAGTTCGTCGAGTGGAGAAGGAAGCATCCAAACTTCAGCGGTTCCTCGAAAATGAGCAACAGGAAGCGGTTTTAAAAAATGACTTGATTTTCGGTCTGAAAATGCTATAATCTCAACATGACAAACGAAAAAGGAAAACAGGACAAATGATTGGAATGATTTCAAGGCTTTTCGGGGCGACACTCGGAATCTGCTTCGTCGCGTGGTGGCTCTACATCACGTGGCTCGGACTCAAGGTGTTCTTCGGAATCGACAACACAACCAAGACAACAGAGAAAAACAAGTAAAAAGGAAAATATGAACAAGCTAAGCGCAACAGTCGTCACCACCTTCGTCGTGGTTCTCACGTTCTGCATCATCTTCAGCAACAAGCTGAACAACCAGAACCTCGCCATCGTGCAGTCATTCTCTGGAGATACCGTCGTCCGTCGTGACGCAGGATGGTGGGTCCAGTGCTGCCCGACAATCTGGCGATACCCGAAGGCTGGAGTCTACCAGCTGAACTCGAACGACCGCGACTCTCTCCAGATCCAGTTCAACAACAAGTCGAAGGCTACTCTAAATGTCGCAATCGGCTATCGAATCGACTACAAGACCGTTTCGGATGTCGTCGACGGAAAGGCTGTCGAGAAGCGCGTCGACTTCACTGACGACGAGATTATCGCTCTTCATCAGCAGGTTGAGGGTGAAGACGAGAAGATCTGGAAAATTGTGCTCACCTGCCTGAATACAGTCGCACAGAGCGTCACGACGAAATATGATCCGTCCGACGTCATCGGCGGAGAGAAGTTCGACGTGATGATTCGCGAGATGTACACGTCCATCATCCACAACAGCGAGCTTCAGAAGCACTGTATTGACATCAACTACTTCGCCGTCGACGGTCGCCCGATTCCAGACAAGGACACGGAGGCTCAGTTCAACAAGCAGCGAGAGGCAGACCTTGCCAAGCGTCTTGCACAAGCCGAGAAGCTGAAGCTTGAGTCGGAGAAGATCAGGGTCGAGGCTAACTATGCCAAGGAAATCGCCGAATTCCGTGGACGTGCAGAAGCCGAGACCGCAAAACTGAAGACCGAAGCCGAGCGTACGGCAACGCTCGCGACGATTGAGGCACAGCGCAAGGTCGACGTCGAGAAGCTCGCCAAGGAACAGCTTCTCATCCAGATGGCAAAGGAAAAGGAAGCTGCTGAAATCAACGTCGAAAAGGAAAAGGCTGTTGCGAAGATCCAGGCTGAGAAGATCCTTGAGGTCGCGGAAATCCAGAAGAAGACTGAAGCGGCGAAGCTCGAAGCGGAAAAGCTCGTCGCGGAGCAGAAGAAGGTCGCCGCAGAGGCAAAGAAGATTGAAATCGAGAAGTCTGGCGCAATCACGGAACTCCAGAAGATGCAGCTCGAGGTCGACATGAAGACGAAGATTGGCGTCGCCGAAGCCTATGCGAAGGGAATCGCAGGTGCGAAGCTCCCTGCGATGTGGGTGTCTGGCGGAAACGGCTCTGAGGAAAAGAATGTGAATCCACTCGAGATGCTCATCAATATGATGACACTTGAGAAGCTCGGAAACGTGACGAAGAACCCCTCCAAGTGAGTTTGGTGAAATTGGTTGTGGAAAACCCACGGATGAAAGTCCGTGGGTTTCTTTTCTGAAAAATCGTTTGACTTGAAACCTGGATATGCTATAATACCAACATGAAAAACAACAACCTGCACAGCGCAAAGAAAGCCAAGAACGACGAGTTCTACACGACACTTTCAGACATCGAGAAGGAACTGAAGCACTACACGGAACATTTCAAGGGGAAGGTCGTGTACTGCAACTGCGACGACCACCGTAAGTCGAACTTCTTCAGGTACTTCTTCCTGAACTTCAAGGCTCTCGGGATGAAGCGTCTCATCTGCACGGGCTTCAAGAAGGACGGTCACGGCGTGAAGTACGTGACTGACGTCGGAGACGAGAACGGGAACGGACTGGTTGACTTCGGTGAACTCGAGACGACGGAACTTGACGGAGACGGCTCGTATGACTCGCCGGAATGCATGAAGCTTCTTGAGGAGTCCGACATCGTCGTCACCAATCCCCCTTTCAGCCTGTTCCGTCCGTACATGAAGACGCTCGTCGATTATGGCAAGAAGTACCTTGTGATTGGAAACATCAATGCGCTGAAATACAAGGAAGTGTTCCCGCTCATCAAGGAAAACAAGATGTGGCTTGGATGTACGTCATTCAACACTGGAATGTACTTCGGCGTTCCGGAAGACTATGAATACAAGCAGACATACAAGTTTGACAGGGAGAGAAATGGTCGAAAGGTAATGCGTGTTCCGGCCGTATGCTGGTTCACGAATCTCGAGCACAGCAAGCGTCACGAGAAGCTGACCCTTGTCGAAAGATATGACAGGAACGAATATCCGAAGTACGACAACTATGACGCAATCGAGGTTTCTCACACCGTTCGCATTCCAAAGGACTATTCCGGAGTGATGGGAGTCCCGATCACGTTCCTTGACAAGTACTGTCCGGAGCAGTTCGAGATTGTCGGCGAGGCGAATAATGGTTCGGACAACGAGTATGACCTGTTCAAGCCGCTTTTGAACGGAAAATTCACATATTCAAGAATCCTCATCCGAGCAAAGTAAGGAACAGCACATGAAAATCGAACGCTTCGAGCTGACGGTGCGAGATCTTTCCGATGGCTACAGGGATCTCGGCGAGGGCGGAGTCACAGGATATTCCGGAAAGCTGAACATCCGTCCGGCATACCAGCGCGAGTTCGTCTACGGCTACAAGGAACGGGATGCTGTGATTTCGTCAATTGTAAAGGGATTTCCACTTGGAACGATGTACTGGGCTGAGGGAGCAAACGGGAACTTCGAGCTTCTCGACGGTCAGCAAAGGACGATTTCGGTCTGCCAGTTCGTGAACAACGAGTTCTCGGTGGAGTTCACGAAGGGACAGCCGATGTACTTCCGGAACATTGCGGACACTGAACTCGGGAAGAGGATTCTCGACTACACGCTGTTCGTCTACATCTGCCGCGACGGTGACAGGAACGAACGCTACAACTGGTTCCGCACAATCAACATCGCGGGCGTGAAGCTGACGGATCAGGAGCTTCTCAACGCGAACTACACAGGTCCGTGGCTCGAGAGCGCGAAACGGTTCTTCTCGAAGACGAACTGTCCGGCGTATATCATGGCGAAGCAGTTCGTGAAGGGCTCTCCAATCCGTCAGGACTTCCTCGAGACTGCCCTCGACTGGATTTCAGACGGAAACATTTCCGACTACATGGCACGGCACCAGAACGATCCCGACGCATCCGAGCTACAGGGACATTTCACGAAGGTCATCGACTGGGTGAAGGAGCTATTCCCGAAGAGGTTCTACAGGAAGGAAATGCTCGGTCTCGACTGGGGAAAGATGTACAGTCTCTATTCAACAAGACAATACGACGTCGACTACCTCAACGACAGGATCCAGACGCTCATGGCTAACGACGAGGTGACTGACAAGAAGGGCGTCTACGAGTATGTGCTTTCCGGTGAGGATGAGGACAAGGCTCGGCTTCTCTCGAAGAGGACGTTCCTAGAGGTGGATAGGCGCACAGTCTACGAACGCCAGAACGGAGTCTGCCCGATCTGCGGCGAACGACATCCGTTCGAGGAAATGGATGGAGACCACATCGTTCCCTGGTGGAGGGGTGGAAAGACGGTTCTCAACAATCTCCAGATGCTTTGCAGGAAATGCAACTCTGGAAAAGGTGGAAAAATGCAGCCCCAAAAACGGTAAATAGGCGAAAGGAAACGACGGAAATGATCGACTTCTCCGATGTTTACGGCGACCACGTGGAGCACAGGAACTGCGACGACTACTCCTGGTGGGACTCCGAGTTAGGCTTCGACGACGATGAGACGTTCGATGGGGAGAACTTCATGAACATATGTGGTCTTCCGTCGTCAGGATGCGATCCGTACGCATATCCGGACTGGTGAGGTGAAGATGTCAAAGTTCATAAAGTTCAACGCAAACCCCTTCGGGAAAGTCACGAACGACTGCCTTATCCGCGCTCTTGTTCTCGGGACAAGGTGCGGATACAGGTCTCTCTGCAACCTGTTCGTGAAAGTGGATCCATCTCTCAAGGGAAACTACGAGCCCGGCTTCGGAATGACGAAGGGAATCCCCCTGAACGACTTCCCGAAGTTCGTCAAGGAGTACGGCATGTTCGGTATCGAGAAAATCGAAACCGACGCGGAATTCACCCTGTCGTATCGGGATCTCAAGGACTACGACGAATACGGTGGTCTTACGCTCAGGACATGGATGGACAACCTTGAAGTCACCGGAGACATCATAGCCATATGCAAGCTGAAGCCGACGGACGTGTGGTCGAATCCGGAAGTGATGCTGAACGACACGACGAAATACCATGCAATTTACACCCACTTCGGTCATGATGCTACAGCTTACGACCTCGACGACACAAGGAACTCGATTGTGATGGCTCTTTACAAGGTGAACGGTAAGATAAAGAAGGACTCCAGGCTCTACTGGAAGACCGAAGCCGAACGCCTGAAGAGCGAGAAGATCTCAAAGATGAAAGCCGAGTTAATGAGGGTCAGGAACACACAAAAGTAAGAACCCACGGCTGGAAGGACTGATTTCAAAAACCGCTTGACATGATGCCGTTATATGCTATAATATCGCCATCATGTTTAATGCAAAACCGTTCGTGAAGTGGGCAGGTGGAAAGGGACAGCTCATTCCACAGCTTGAAACCCTCTTTCCAAAGGAACTCTCCGAGGGAAATGACCTGACATACGTCGAGCCGTTCGTCGGAGGTGGCGCGATGCTGTTTCATGTGCTCTCGAAATACGGGAACATCAGGAAGGCTGTCATCAACGACGTGAACGGAAGGCTCGTGAACGCATACAGGATGGTGCGTGACTGTCCGAAGGTCGTCGTTGCGAACCTCCTTGTCATGCAGAGCGAATACCTTACGCTTCCAGACCTCAGGAGAAAGGAGTCTTACTACCTCGAGCGCAGGGACGAGTACAATTCAATTAGTGACTTCAACCATGACCGGCTCGCGTCACTGTTCGTATTCCTAAACAAGACGTGCTTCAACGGGCTTCATCGTGTGAACAAGGCTGGGAAGTTCAACGTCCCGTTCGGAAAGGCAAGCAACCCACTCATATGCGACTCCGAGACAATCTACGAGGACAGCAAGCTCCTCAGGAACGTCGAAATCTCCAGCATGGACTTCGAGCGTGTCTTCGATGGAATCGGGGGAAATGTCTTCGCATACTTCGATCCTCCATACCGTCCACTTCCGAACACGAAGAGCTTCCTATCGTATGCGAAGGAGGGCTTCAACGATGACCAACAGAGACGCCTAGCCAAACTGTGCAGGAAACTCGACAAGAGGGGGTTCAAGTGGCTACTCTCGAACTCGGATCCACACAACACGGACAGGGAGGACATGTTCTTCGATGAGCTGTATGGAGATTTCGAAATTTCTAGGGTCAGGGCGAGCCGCATGATAAACTCTGACGGCAAGGGACGCGGGAAGATAACTGAAATCGCCGTCAGGAACTATTTCTGAAAACCGCTTGACTTCCATGCCGGATATGCTATACTTTTGGCAACTTCAACGGAAAGGAAAGAAATGGAAACGAAAAACCAGGAACGGATCAAGCTCGAGAACGACCGAATCCTCTACTTCGGATGGTAAGTCGAAAACCGACTTGACTTTAACGAGAGACATGCTATATTTTTAACACAACCAAGAAACAAAAGAGAAAGAAATGGAAAAGAAAAAGACAATCGTGGACATCCACAACACCATCTCGATTGGAGACCTCGAGAGCGTGATCAAGACCCAGATGCAGTCGATTCTCGACAACCCCGAGACATCGTCGAAGCTTCCTCCGATCTGCATCCACGGAAGCCCAGGCATCGGAAAGTCGAAGATTGTCGAGACCGTCGCGAAGGAAATGGGCGTCCAGTTCATCCCTGTCATGCTCGCACAGATCGAGCCATGCGACATCAAGGGTCTCCCGGTTCCGAACAAGGAGGAGCATGTCATGGAGTGGTATGTCAACGGAACCTGGCCGCGCGACCCGGACTCCGCTGGAATCCTGTTCCTCGACGAGATTACAGCGATTGACAAGTCCATCGCAGTCGCCGTCTACGAGCTCATCCTCGAGCGCAAACTCGGAAACCTGTACAAGCTTCCGAAGAAGTGGCTCATCGTCTCTGCCGGAAACCTTGTCACCGACCGTGCAGTCGCGACTGTCATGCCGTCAGCCCTCGCCAACCGCTTCATGCACTTCCAGCTCGAGGCTAACGCCGAGGACTGGGTCAAGTGGGCGCAGTTCAACGACATCAATCCCTCTGTCATCGGCTTCATCCAGTACAAGCCAGAGTACCTTTTCCACATGGATGGTGAGGTCCTCAGCCGTGGCTTCCCGACGCCTCGCTCGTGGGAGCGAGTCTCCCGGATGCTCGACCTGTACAAGGATTGTAGCGATTCGATTCTCAGGACGATTGTCTATGGGAACGTCGGAAACCGTGCAGGTGTCGAGTTCCTCGCGTTCCACAAGGTGAGCAAGGAGTTCGACAACGTACTCGAGTACATGATTAACCCAGACAAGGAAATCGTCATTCCCGACCGTTCCGACATGCGTTATGCGCTCGTCTCGACGATGAACTACCTCCTATGGCGCGGAACGGATGAGGAGGACGAGAACCGCCGTCTCAACGGGTTCTACCGGATCTCGATGAATCTCCCTGCCGACTTCGCCGCGATGGCTATGATCTCGGCGATGGCTGGCAACTCGAAGGAGATGTCACCGAAGTGCGCCGCGAAGCTCTACCACCATCCATCGTTCAGGGACTGGTCGGACAAGTTCGGAAAGGCTCTCCGCCGCAGGATTGTCATCTGATGGGCATCCGTTCGAAAAAGGACATGTGCGTTCTAACCGTTCGGGTCCTGACCGATTACGAGGAAAAGACCTATGAGCAGATCAACATGGAACGCGTTCTCAGGGGAGAGGATGAAATCATCCTCACCCCTAACTACATCTTCTCAAGGGACGGCGTCGCGTGGTTACTCGGCTTCACGTTCAGCGACCATGCAATAGGCTGTCAGGAATTCGAGGAAGCCCTCGTCTCGTGTTTCAAGAGAGGCTGGTTCGACTTCTGCATGAAGAGTGAGGACACACAGGAACTGCTCCTGATGTTCCTGACGGATCTCCTGGTGCGCAACAAGGAGATGTACGAGTACATCGCAGACAGGTTCATCTTGAAGTTTCCGGAAACACCCCTCTCCAAAAAGCTCGTTTCACTCTCGTGGTCGTTTGGATTTACGAAAATCAAATACAATGAGCTTTGCAAACTGAAAACGGGCTTGACTTTCCCTGAGGATGGGTTATAATTTCGCCATAAAAAAGAAAGGAAATGCAATGCAGGGCGAACTTACGCTTGACAAGATTGACACGACGCTTACTGAGGAAAAGCTCCAGGAACTCAAGAAGAAGGTTTCGGAGTCCCTTTCGCTTGACCGCCAGAAGATCATCGTGACGCGACCGTTCCTCGGGGGTATGCTCATGCGCTTCGAGCTTGTCCCTGTGCGGAGCCGCTTCTGCGATACTGCCTGCACGGATTACCAGCGAATCTTCTTCGACATCGACTTTTATAAGAGCCTGTCGGAGAATGAGCGCATCTTCGTCCTTGCGCACGAGATTTGGCATGTCATCTACCTCCACCAACTCCGCAAGCAGAGCCGTGAGCATATGCTCTTCAACATCGCATCCGACTGCGAAATCAACTACATGCTCAAGAACGACGGTTTCCATCCTCCGGAGAACCTCTGCTTCCCAGACAAGGAAGTCGAGGGGAAGAACGCCGAGGAAATCTACGAATATCTCCTGAAGAAGCTGAAGAATCACCAGAATTCGGGTGGAGGATCCGGAAAGCAGATGAGCGGAAATGGCGGAAAGGGCGGAAAGGGAAAGCTCCAGGGTCAGTTTGACAAGCACGTCGATCCGAACGGCGACGAGAATGAAGGTGACGGGGAACAGCAGGGAAAGAACGGTCTTCCGCGTGACGAATGGGGAGAAAAGGGTGACGATCCCGACTACTCCCCGAAGATTGCGGACGACGCTGCTGAGAGGGTTCGCGAAATGGTCATCTCCGAGGCACAGAGAGCCGAGCGGCTTGAACCCGGTTCCGTTCCGGGTTCCGTCAAGGCTGTCATCGAGAAGCTCCAGAGCGCGGAAATCCCGTGGCGTGAGTTCCTCTCCCAGTTCGTGACGTCATCGTTCGGCGACCGTCGCCAGTGGCTTCCGCCGCAGCGTCGTAGCGTGTGGTCCGAGACGTATCTCCAGTCGCGTCGCAGCGAGAAGATTAATGTCGTCGTCGCAGTCGACACCTCGGGTTCAGCCGAGACCCTTCTTCCGAAGTTCATGGGTGAGCTCGTGTCCCTTCTCGAAACATTCGGACGCTATGAAATGCGCCTCATCCAGTGTGATGCCGCCGTCCAGTCGGACGAGGTGTATGACGAGACGAATCCGTTCCCAATTGACGATCCGTCTTCGTTCAAGTGGAGTGGCTTCGGTGGCACGAGCTTCTGCCCAGTTTTCAAGTACATCGAGGAGAACGCATACGAGTGCACGATGCTCATCTACCTGACAGACGGCATCGGCGACGCACCGAAGGATCCCCCTCCATATCCGGTTCTCTGGATCCTATCGAAGGACGGCGCGAACTACGATTTCTGCAAGTGGGGTCAGAAGACCCGTTTCAAGCAGGACTGAAAACACAAAAAGGAAAACGAAAGTCAACTACCCGCCGACAGCAAGAAGGCTTCCACCTACACGTCCGGGGAGCTGAAGGGGTTGTTCGCCGAGATTTCCGAGAATCCCAACTTCGGTCATACGCTTGACCAGAAGTTCGAGCTCATGTGGCTTGAGACGTCAAAGGGAGTGGTCGTAATCCGCTCGAAGAAGTTCTCTGTGGTTTTCAAGAAGGATCGAAAACCAACTTGACTTTCAACGGAGATGTGGTATACTGTTCACAGTTGAAAGGAAAAACCAAATGGCAACTGACGCGACATTCGAGAAAATCCAGAAAATCACCCCATGTGAGAACTCTGACAACCTTGAGGTTGCAACTGTCTCGAACTTCCCATGCATCGTTAGAAAGGGTGAGTTCAGGGAGGGGGACTGGTGCTTCTACGTACGGGACGACGCGAAGCTCTCCTGCTACGACTCGTACAGGAAGCGGATTGAGGATGAGAGAATCTCCGCGAAGACTGACGACTTCATGACGTGCGACGTCTGGCAGGCTGAATTCCCGTGGCAGACGAACCTCATGAAGTATCTCGGCTCGAACGGTCGCGTCAAGACCATCAAGCTTCGCGGACATCTCAGCATGGGGATTCTCCTGAAGCCAGAAACCGTGCTCGGTTCAAGATGTGATCGTCTTGACGACACGTTCTATTCAAATGTGAACACAAGAATCAGGAACGAGGAAAGCGGAGCAAACTACCTAAAGAAGCATTTCGGCGTAGAGCACTGGGTTGCTCCGATTTCGGGAGGCTCGATGGGACAGACAGACGCTCGCGGTCCGCTCTGCGACGGCGTGTGGAAGACTGACGAGGAGAATTTCGAGAACATCGACGACTCCGAGTTTCCGTGGGGTGAGGACGTCCTCGAGACGGCGAAGCTTGACGGAACGTCAACCTCGATCCTGTCTACACCGGAAGGTGAAGTCCATGTCATGAGCCGTTCGCTTGACCTGAAGCTCGACTGCGACAACGTCTACACACGTGCAGTCAAGGATGTCGTTCCACTCGTGAAGGCTCTTGCAAAGCATTACGGAAAGACCATCTGCGTTCGCGGCGAGACTGTCGGCGAGGGAATCAACGCGTCGAAGGTAAACAAGGACGCTCGTGGGAAACTGACGTTCAACATGTTCTCCGTGACGTTCCCGAAGGATCCCGACTACGCATGCCGAATTGGGCTCTGGGGAACTCCGTGGCATTTTCTCGAGGTGAACAAGGTGTGCCGGGAAATCACCGGTTATGAAATCAGGACTGTTCCTGTTCTCGGCATCGTCAAGCTGACGCGCGAGTACCTCGACGAGTGCGCCGAGCGTCCTGCGAGCCTCCGCGAGGGGAGCGTCTTCAACACGAAGTCGATGACCCTTCCACACTTCAAGGCGAAGTCACGCGAATATCTCTTGAAGGTCGCCTGATGATCTACGACGAGAAAATCTCGATGGAGGTCTCGCTCTCGAAAATCCTCGACTACTTCCTCGAAAGCGGCGAGGAGCCTTCGTCCGTTGTGAACTTCCTGAATCTCTACCAGACGAGAATCGGAGAGGTTTACGAGCACAGTCACCTGTTCGCGAGGATAGGAAGGCTTGACTTCGCGTCGAGGCTTAGGCACGACGAGCTCGAGTGGCTCCTGACGATGTGGCTACAGAAAAACAGCATCTACGCCGCTCGTCTCGTCTGGCAGATCCTGTGCAGCGATGCGAACGGAATCACGAAGCGCCTCGCGAGGAAGTTCGTCGGGGAAATCCGCTTTCCGCATCCACATACTGGATATACCGGAAGAATCGCGCGCATTCTTGACGGACTGATTTCAAAATGGGGTTTCAGCGTCTTTGAAATGGCGGAACGACTGAACGAAATCGGCTTCCGTGACTATTGCCTGTACATGGGAAGCGTCGGAAGCTCCGTGTTCATCGACGGAATGCTCCAGAGCGACTTTTTCAACTGCCTTGATGCCAAACGACAGTGGGTGTTCCTCAGCAACGTACTTGAATCGGACGTTGACTCCGTCACCCTGGAGAACTTCTTCTTCCAGATCCTCTCGGAGGAGCATCCTGTCGAAATGAAGCTTCAGCTCGTCAAGAAGCTCCAGAAGTCTTCAATCAGGCACTACAGCCTACAGAACAAGGATCTGATGAAGAAGGTCAAGACGGCAGGAAACTGGCCGGAGGTGGCGGTCTGGTGCCAACTCATGGGAATCGAGGACATCTTCGACGAGCTCATCTTCAACCTACTGAAGAACGACAACAGGAAAATGCTCTTCAGCATCCTTGACAACGAGCCGGATCTCTTCAGGAACAGCTACGACATAATCGACGTCCTCGAGAAAATGAGGAAAGAAAATGGAAAAGGGAAAGTGGTCTGAGTCCTCAACCATTCTCCTGAACAGGATACTGGAAGGGCACATCTCGAACTGGGCGCAGCTCGAGATCCAGGCTATGCTCGTCGGCTTTAGTATAACAGACGACTTCGTAGACTCCGTGTTCAGGATGGTCTCGAGGAAGAACGCATATGATTTCGTCCATGACTCGCTTGGAGCGTTCCGCAAGCTAGATGAAATGCTCGAACGAAACCCAAGGCTTCTGAACGTGCTCCTGAGGCACGAGGGAGTCTCCGTGCTTGAATACGACGAGACAGGTCCAGTTCCAAGTGAGGAGGACGAAGACCGGAGGTTCTCAGTTGTCAAGCTCTTCTACGAGGCTGACATAAGGAATCCGAGGATACTGCTCACGATATTCCTGAAAAGGAACGTCTCGGAGTTCATGAAAATCGAGACAAAATACCTCAACGGGCTTATCGACCTCTTCAACTTCACAATCGTCAGAACGAGGATGAGAGCTCGGAACAGTTACAGGTTCATGGAATTCCACGAGCGTCTCGAAAAGAAATACAGGGAGTTCTCCTCCGCAATCTCGTTCATGAAATGAGAACAACAAACAGTCTCTGGAAAACAGCTTGACTTATTTCCGAAATCTGCTATACTACTTCGACCATGCTGCTAAGAGTAATCTCAGACCTTCACCTTGACATCAACAGGAAGTATCCACTTTACCTGAAGCAGAACTGCGACTACACTCTTGTAGCTGGAGATCTGGGCGGAGACAGACTCCTCGCCGAAAAGTGGCTCAGGGACAACGTGACGAAGGGTTCGTTCATTTCTGGGAACCACGACTGCTACACGCCGGACAACACGACGCTCGAGGATATCAAGAGGTTCTATCACGAGAAGTTCCCAGTTGATTCAGACGTGTCATACCTTGACAGCGACGTCGGTGTAATCTCGAAGGAGCTCGAGGACGGTACTCTTCTTGTCGCGGACGTCCTCTACACGGACTACACGTTCCGTCCAGGAAAGCTGTATTCCGGTTATTCTCTTGAGACGGTCGTTGCGCACAACATGTTCTCCGCGAAGCCGAAGATGAGCGGAAGCTACATGAACGATTTCATGTTCTTCAAAAGGGACGGTAAGGACGGAAAGGAATACCTGAAGCCAGAGGATTACCTTGCGCACTTCACCAGGACGTTCGCGGAAATCGACAGGATCGTCACTGAGAATCAGGACAGGAACATAATCCTCATGACCCACCACGGTCTCAGCGAGAAATGCCTCTCCGAGCGGTATGCGACGCGAAGCCTCTGCGCATCGTACGTCTCCGACAAGTCGGCATGGATCCGAAAGCATCCGAACATCAGGCTTGTCGTTAGTGGGCACGTCCACAACAGGAACACGTTCCATGTCGGAAAGACGCTCTATGTCATGAATCCGCTCGGCTACTGCAAGGAATTCCAGTACAAGTACACCGACGGGAAGACCGGCAAGACCGACTACTGGACACCAGACCTCTTTGTCGACACGAAGACGTGGAAAGTCACCTCGGAAAAGTACTTCAACGAGGAGTGGAATAGGCAGGAAGAGGAAGACCACCGCAACTTCATGCGTTTCGCAGGATTTTTTGTCTGAAAAAGAAAGAGAAAATGAACAAGTACGAAAACGGAAACCGAAACAGGAACCAGAGGGAACGCCAGATCTACAAGGACTACGACATCTTCCCCGGAAAGATCCGGCTCATCAGGAACGACGGTACGTCCGCCATCATCGACCGAGACGAGGCTATCGTCATGGCTCGCGAACAGGGAATGAACCTCGTGCAGGTCGCATACAACAAGACCGCCGAACCTCGTTCAACCTGCAAGATCTACGACTTCTCCAAGATGAAGTACGAGCAGAAGAAGCGCGACAAGGAAGCCGCGAAGAAGTCACGCATTGCGAACGCAGAGGCGAAGGAAATCGTCTTCACAATCCGCATCGACGACGGCGACTTCAACCACAAGCTCACGCAAATCAGGGACTTCCTCATCAAGGACGAACTCAAGGTGAAGATTACCGTCAAGCTCACGAAGCGCGAGATGTTCACGGTCAAACGCATGGCTGTCGATCTCATCAAGCGAATCCTCTCGAACTTCGATAACTTCGCCGTTCTCGACAACAAGCCTTCTGACACCGGACGCATGATCAGCTGCGTTCTCCGTCCGATCAAGAAGAACATCATCACGGTCAGCTGAAATGATCATGATTGAAAAAGCGCAGAGGTACGACAGGAACTGCAAGATGGTCGAGAAGTACGAAAACGTTGACCTCGGATACAGAGCCAGGGACTTGGTCAGGGGGGAGACCATGTTGAAATCGTCGAGGATCTCTACGGGATGTCCACAAATGCCGCGAATGGATGCATCATCGACATGGTGCTGAAGCTGCTGAGGAACGGAGACCTGAAGCCCGGAGACAAGTTCCCTGACAGGGTGAAGCTCGGGAAAATGTTCAACCTGCGGAACAACTTCGACATCTGCGTCCACAACGTCCTCACAGAGCTTGGCGTACTCGTCGGGATGAATGACACTGGGTACGATTGGGAGACGATTCAGCCGGAATGTGAATGGAAACTACCGCAAAAACCGTAAATATTTCAAATGGGCAAGCCGAAACTGAGCTATGAAAACATCATTTCGACTATCACGAAGCTCTGCCAGAAGAGCGGCATAAAGCTTGTCCTGAACGACCCGGACGTTGACATGGACAACGGCTTCGCTTACGAGACCAACGAAATCCACCTCGGGTAGAAATACTCGACGAACCTGATACTTCTCGCCATTTTCTTCCATGAGTACAGCCATACGCTGATCGCACGAAGAAAGGGGAAGAAGTATCGGGAAATGTCAATCTTCCAGGAGGAGACGATGGCTTGGGATCTGGCCATGGAGACACAGTACAAGATCTTCGGAAGGAAGTTCACGAAAAGCCAGGGGAACTTCATGCTCGAGTGCCTGAAGACATACTCGAAGCAGCATTACAACTTCCGGAAGGGATATTCGTCTGAAGATACCGACGAGGAAAAATGCTCTTGACTTTTTCCTGATTTCTGCTATAATCCAGTTAATGACAAAGATTTTTCCAAAGAACATCGTGTTCCTTGACATCGACGGAGTCTGCAACTCGTTCGGTCACGGGAGCTACCTTACGGCAAGTTCCGAGAAGGGCTACGGCTTGAACGAGGAAATCGTCAGGAGCATAATCGGCTTCTGCAACAGGACTGAATCGAAAATCGTCATCTCGTCAAACTGGAGACGGTTCCCTGTTGACGGAACGTGGAAGTTCAAGGACATCCCATGTAGGAATCCCCTTCCGAAGCTAAGGGAACTTCTCGGAGATCTCGTATTCGACACGCTTACCCTCGAGCGTCACATCACGAAATCCGAGGCGACAATCCTCTGGTTCGAGGACAATCCCGGTTTTTCTGGAGGATTCGTGATTTTCGACGACGACCCGAGGGAGAACTTCGAGCTGACATGCGACAAAGGAATCAACAGGCATTTCATCAGGACAAACGTGAAGACTGGTCTCACGGAAAACGACTTCAAAACGGCAGAGGAAATCCTTGGGAAAGGAAACCGAAAATGACATTCAATATGGAGACGTGCAGACAGTACATCATCAAGACACTCGAGAAACTCAAGAGGAAAGTCGAGTTCGAGAGGGGACATAGGCGTCTCATCCTTCGTGGACGGCGGAGAGGCTGAATACCAAATCGTGTCGAAGTACTGAGGAGAAGAAAATGGATCGGAATGAAATAGAAAAGAAGGTCCTGGAGCACATCATCGAAATCTACGGTGTTCAGGAAGTGCAGCTCGACGAAAAGTTCCTGAATCTTGGTGACACGCTAGACGTCGTTGAACTCATGATGGAACTTGAGATGGAGTTCGGAAACAAGGTGTCCGACGAAGAGGTCGACGAGGTCATTCTCGGGGACGTCAACGCATTGGTCGATCTCTTTGACAGGAAACTGGAGGGAAATAAATGAAGTACACAATCAGGAAAGATGAGAAATACAACAAGCCGTACTGGAAGAAGGAGTTCAAGGGAAAGCGCGTCGATTACACGTCGATGTTCATGTACGACACCGACGATTTTGACGTGTTCCTTGACGTCATTAGGGACATGATTGATGCCTGCGACTACGAGCTGACTAAGCAGAACATCCATAAGAACTTCGGAGACATCAGCGACAGGAGCGTGAAGCAGATCCAGGACTACTACACCTTCAGGAACGACGTTTACCAGAAGATAGTCGAGTTCGTGAAGCTCCACAATGTCGAGGGAACCGGACCTCATTTCGAAAGCTGGCACATCCCATACGAGTGCGACGGCTCGAATCCTGACGTCGTTCAGGATTTGTGCAAGATCACGGTTGTCGTGAACGCCTGATCACCAGGTCACGTTTGGAGAATCCGTCCTTGTCTCTCCGAGGACGGATTTTGCGTCTATTATCTCACCACCATGGACCTTGCAGACGTTCCAGTACCTCGCGGAGTTCTCGTCGGTCGGAATCGAGAACGGAGGATCGACCTCCTCGTTATCGAGAATCACGTTTAGCGTAAGCCCTGACTTGTACATGAGACCGTTCTTCGAGAAGTTGTCAATGTAGTAGTAATAAGTGTAGTCGGGGTTCAGCTTTGAAATCGTGAGGATTTCCGGAGGCTTCTTGTCGCTTCGCGAGACGTTGTCGACATCAAGGACGACTGAGGTGTTCGAGTCCGAGAACGACTTATTGTTGTACATCACGTGTCCAAGCTCGGTGCTTCCGCTCTTCACGACCATATGCGTGTCGAGATCCGGAACGACCGAAATGTCCCAGTTCAGCTTGAATTCAGCCGTGTCGTCCTGCACCTGTATCTTCGTCAAGCCTATGTGCGCACCGTTCAGGGAACTCCATGTGTACGTGTTTGTAGCGCCATCCACATATCCATCTACTTCGAGAACCTGGAGCGTGAAGGTTCCGTATTTCGGAACATCCATCGTAACCTTGCCTGAATCTGACATTGCGTAGTTCGTCGTGACAGCTCCGTTCAGCTTCAGCGTGAACGCCCTCTTGACGTCGCTTTCGTCCTTCGAGTCTATGACGTCGAACGTTATCTGGATTTCCCCCTTCCTCTTCCACAGGAGTTTTCCGTTCGAGTCGTATATCTTCACGACTTCTCCGGGGATTCCTGAGACAGTAAGGTTGGTGAAGCCTGGAAAGTCTATCGTCACGACACAGCTCTCCCGTACACCTCGTACGTCACCTTCGTCCCAGCCTCGTTCTCGAACGTCAGCGTCACCTTCTCCGTATTCTTCACATAACCGTCAAGGGACTGGTGCGACGTCAGGAATCCGGAATCATTGGTGAGCTGGGACGTCTTCGTCGGAATCTTCCCGTCGACCTCCGCCTTGGTGTATGCCCCGACCTCGGATGCTGAATAGGATGGCTTCGTCTCGGCTTTAGCCCACGACGGAACGGTCGGATCCGTCTCCACATATCCCGTGATGAACCCGCTGTCGTTTTGAAGCTGGCTCAGTTTCGTCGGAATCTCTGGTGCGACATAATCCGTTATGTCTGACATCACATGCTTGTGACCGACCTTCGACACCACATTCGGATCAATTGAAATCGTCTTGTCCTCGGAGATTTCGATTCCATCTCCCTCGTTGAAGATAAACACGTCTGAAATGTCGACGTCAACCGTCACCGTGCTTCCGTCAGCCTTGTTGAACGTTATCTCAAGCGAGTGTGAAGCCTTCTTGTAGATGACGTTCTTCACCATTCCGGAGAAGATAAACTTCGAGATGTTCACCCTGCGTTCGGATGCGTCGGTCTTCAGGACGAGATCGTGCTTCGTAGTGTCATACGTAAATTTCATCGTCGTGTCGTCAACATACGTGTCGTTTATCGAGTTCAGCGTGTCAAGCTCGTCCCTGAACGAGTCCCTGAGGCTCTTCACGAGGTTGGCGTAGTCGAGACCGAGGGACTTCAGCGTATTTGGTGAGGTCCTCTTCGATATGAGCATTATGTCTCCGTCCTGGATTCCATTCGCCCTTGCAAGTTCAGATACCTTCTTTATGTCATCCATTTCATTCCTCCGAAATCCTTAGTCCGTCCTCAAGCCCGATGTAGGCGTCACCTTCCTCTGTCTCGAAACCCGCGTCCCAAGTCATCATGACCGGCGTGTGGAAGAACCTGTAGAGAGCCGTGTTCCTCCTGACGCTTCTGAGAAACAGACCTTCGTCGTAGTCCCTGTTGTATCTTCCACAGGGTTTAGTCTCGAGATTTCCTCCGTACTCGTTCATGGATTTATTTACGTTTTTTGTGGTTGTAAAAATCCACCTGAAATGTTATAATGTCGACATGGAAATAATCGGAGTAACGAACGAGACGAAGTTCAACGACGCTAACTACAGGAACGCGAAGGTCACGATTTCACTCGTTCCGTTTTCAAATAACGTCAACTCGTTCAGGCTGTTTTGCAACGTGAACAGGGAGTATAACCTCGTCGATTACGGTGACTACTTCGTTCCGTACTATCATGCGAACGGATGTCTCGGAGCGAAGACGATAATGGTCGAGACTCACATGGAGCGTTGGCGCACCTGTGAGGAAAGAATAAAGAACGAATGGAGAAACCACTTCATCGGAAAGACATACATCAACGAAAACGGAAGAAGCATGCCCGAGTTCTACGGCTATTTCGACAGTCTCCGGAGAGCCAACAGGGAGTACAACATGAAGCTGAAACCTTACTTGTTGGAAAAACTGATTCCCTACGAGAGGATAAAGGACGAGAAACTTGTTGAAACGATAAGAAACCTGAGGTTTTCTTGAACTTTTAACCCAACATACAGAGATTCCCGTACGCTTCTGACTGCCTCAGTTCCTCCGTGTACTTGTCCCACTCGACCTGACCCTGCTCTCCAATCGACGTGTCAAGTGTTCCACCCCCAAGAAGCTGGACCGACTGGAACTTCTTCCTTATGTCACCAAGCTGTATCTTGCACTTCGCGAGGAAAAGCTTCTTCACATACTCGTTCCCCAGAAGCTCCTCTACAGGCGGTTCACATTCGCACGTGATGAGGATGTTGTCCTTGCACGGATGCTTCAGCTTGGGAGTTGGAGTTATCTTCAGTCTCTGCGAGTTCCTGAAGAACCTCCACTGCGGAGAGCTTCCGGTCACCCTGTTCGCCATCTCGATGAACTCATGGAGATTGTGAAGGGACACCCAACCCTGGTTTCCGAGTCCAGCCCCGTTTCCCCCTGGGAATATGCCCTGTCCAGCATAGGAGTTCATCATTCCGTATGGACCGAAGAACCAGTCGCATCCCCACATCTGAAGGAAAGCGTCCCTCCTGAAGGAAATGTCGTGAATGTCGGCTATGCGGTACTCGGAAAGGTCAAGACCGAGCTTCGGATCGTATCTCTCAAGGGATACGACGATGTCCTCGACATCGAACGACGCGAACTTCGTGTAGAGCTCAAGAGCCTCCTGAAGGGCTATCTCATAGTGTTCCCTCGTGAGCTCAACCGTCTGGAGAGGATATCCGAGCTTTATCTGCGCATAATGTATCATGTCATCCAGCGTCCTTATGTGCGGACGGAGGAATGTCGAGGAGGCTACTTCGTCATGCCTCCTGTTGGACTCTTCGACGTCTGGATTCACCATCATAACAGGTATATTTACGGTTTTTGGGAAAACCGCTTGCCAAATTTCCTTAAAATGCTATAATTTTTACATGTTTTTCAGAAAGCTGAGAAAGGCGAAAGCCCAGTTGAAACTTCAGGAGTATGCGCGTCTCTACTTCCTGAAGGAGATGGAAAGGCAATTCCTTCAGGACAATCACTATGAGGAAGAGATCCAGTATCGAATGCTCCTCAAGGAGAATGAATTCATCGAGAACGCAAAGGGCGACATATTCAGGCACGAAACTGTCCGATGGTTCTTCACTGAGCCGATAGACGGCGAGATCGACAGTTTGTACAAGAGGGTCGAGGAGAATCCGTTCGACGTCCTGTTCAAGATATACAAGTACTTTGTGAAATACGAAAGGGACGATCCGCGTTTCAACAGGTGCAGTGTCCGATTCTGCATCTTCCGTCACTGCGAAAGGTTCTCGTATGGTACACCTCTTGACTATTTCAGGCTTGCGCTGAAGTGGTTCAGGAACGACGGTCAGGTCTGCGAGGTTGCATTGAGGGCTGAACTCAACGGATACGGCGACCTCTGCGATCTCCTGAAAGGGGAAATTTGAAAACCAACTTGACTTCCGTCCCAAATGTGCTATAATCTCTGCACCAAAGGACAACAGAAATGAAAATTCCAACTGAAATCATCGACTTCTTCGGCATGGCTCCGACCGTATCCTCAAATAACGACCGGCTTGACTTCGCGGAGCTGAACCAGATTGCCGTGAAGAAGGGATACCTTATCCACCCCGACTGTTGTTCGACGTATGTCAGGGACTGGCTTTCCTCTCTTACATCAGACTACAACTCGACGTTCTACAGGGAATGGAATGAAGTGATTTCCAGGAACCACTTCGAGCTATTTGTCGACCAGATCCTCCATTACGCGACGACCTACGGCACGGACTTCCAGGTTGGGAACGGGTACGTTCCGAACGGAGGTTCTGACATTCCGCAGTACACGAAGCTGAAGGTCATCCGTCCGATTAATATGGGTGATCTCTACCTCCGCTGCGTCAACACGCTCGTGAACGGTGTGGCTCTTTCCGAGAAGACAATGGAGGCGATGGTCTCCGTCGTAGTCGAGTATACAAAGGAAAAGAATATCGAGATCACACCGAAGTTCCTCTCGAACGTGAAGAACCGCGAAGCACAGGCTGCGCTTTCGTCGTATCTTGGCATTTTCCCTGACGACGAAATCAGCATCCTCCGCGTCATCGTTTACAAGATCACGGGATCCGCCATTCTCATCAAGGACAGGAAGACCGAGGGGGAGCTCAGAAAGTGTTCGGATTCACTTAGCCCGCTCGGAAACCTGACGGAGGCTGAAATGGTGAAGCTCTCGAGAATCTTCCACCGCTTCAAGCCGCTGTTCATGTCGATGAAGGTCGGAAGGAAGACAAACCACGTCGTCAACAGAATCCGAAAGCTCGCTGACAGGAACCACAATCCGATGGAAGCTGGCTACTGGGAAACCCTTCTCTCGAATCGGAAGAACTACCAGAAAATCGAGCAGCGTCTCCCGGAACTCGACACGTTCAGGAAGGTGCGTCTCCTACAGGCTGTCAACACGGCACTGTTCTCTGCTTCCACGGACAGCGTGTACGTCATCAGGAACGGAAAGGTTCACGTCAGGCTCGGATACAGACCGAAATACGACACTGAATACCTGAAGCTCCTGAAGGGGCTTCTCGAAAGCTCGGTCGTCGAGGATCTGAAGCCTAAGGCTTGTCGAGTCCGCTTTCCGCGCTTCTTCTCGTTGACAGTCCCGTCCTCCGAGAAGTCGTTTGTCGGAAACTACCCCTTCGGGACGTCTGTGGAACTCGGGCACAGCTCAGTGTTCGGAATCTACTGGCGAAACGAATGGAACGGCAAAAACCATACGGATTACGATCTCTCGTTCATCACCGCAGGCAACTCAAAGATCGGGTGGAATTCGGAATATTACAACTGGAACAACAGCATCATCTACTCGGGGGACATGACGAACGCGAACCCGGAGGCTACCGAGCTGTTCTACGTCAACCGCCTGTGTCCCTCCGGAATCGTCAAGGTGAACAAGTATTCCGGATATTCTGGAAGCGACAAGGGGAAGTTCAGGTTCTTCGTTGCCGTCGACAATTCCGTTGACGTGAAGAAACTCATGAACCACATGGTCGATCCGAACAATGTCATCCTTGACACCATGACTGAGTCCAACGGTTGCAGGAACGAGATGAGCCTTGGTGTAGTCCACAACAACCGACTCTATCTCATGAGCCTCAACAGCGGAAACCGTCTGGTGTCATACGGAGACGAGAGAAGCTCCGCGTTCCTGACGACGATGCTGGAGAGCTCGAAATGCTTCGTAAACCTGAAGGAAATTCTTCTTCGTGCGGGATTCGTCGAGGATGACGAGAACCCGGAACTCGATCTCGAAGACGTCAAGAAGGACACTCTACTCAACCTCCTGAAAAAGGACAACATCAAGAAAGGAAACATCAAGTGAGCGAACAGGAAAACGGCAAGGAAGACAGTAACTCGATTTTCTCGGGACCGTGCGACAACTTCGTCAAGGACGGCTCCGTGTACATCCTCGGGGACTTCGACAGCTCAATCTCGAAGAATGTCATCCCGGAGATGGTGAAGATGATTGACGAGAAGAAGAAAATGTCCGAGCCGAAAATCGACATCTACATCAATTCTGCCGGAGGAATCGTCTCCGAACTCATCGGTCTTCTCTCCGTCATCCAGCTTGCGAAGAACGCCGGAATCGCAATCTGCACGTACAACATCGGAATGGCTCACAGCTGCGGAAGCCTGCTGTTCATCCACGGTGACGCACGTGTCATGTACCGGAACGCCGAGTCGCTCATGCACCTCGGAAACACTGGCGACTTCTACTCGACGTACGAGCAGCTCGAGCGTTCGACCAAGCGCACGAAGTGGCATTTCGACCGGATCGTCAACATGTATGTCGAGCACACGAAGATGAACCGGAAGAAAATCGAGAAGATCCTCAAGGACGACTGCTGCTACATGAACGCGGAGGAGTGCCTGAAGAACGGAATTTGCGACGCGATTTTCTGATTTTTTAACACTAAACCAGATCAAACATATCTCTGGAGGTCATTGGAGAGGCTTACACCTCGAAATGTTCAGCCCTCGACTGCGAGGAAATAGGGAGGCGCGACGAATATCTTGGTCGGTGCATGAAGCTCGGTCTGTTCCAGACGGCGTCCGGGAAGCTCGTCAACGCAGACGTCAACGGAAGCTACAACATACTTAGACTTGGCATTGGAGTGGATGTCACCCAGAAAAGACCTTTCAACCCACACAGGACGAAGAACATAAACGAACTCGGCGATGTCTGCCACTTCAGGTGGCTCAGACCAGCCGATAGACGCCCGGTGTCCGGGCGAAACGGCTCTTGAAGTTTGAAAATGAAATTAAACAATTTCAATTGAAAACAGGACATACAGCAAGGAGAAACACAATGAGTACAGACTACAGGATGGTAATTCGCAGGAAGCGTGACAACAGGCTTCTCGGAATCGTGAACTGCAACCAAATCAAGTCAATACTGAACTCTCCCCTCTCGGACGAGATTAGCTTGACATACCGCGCCGATCTCAAGGGGAAGAGGCTCTCATACGGGGACTTCGTGAACCTGACGGATTCGTGCTTTAAGCGGCTTGACGCGCTGAACGCAAAAATCCTCGAGAAGAAGCTCATGATCATGGGATCGAACAACATGGTCTCAATCAAGAAGTTCGAGAACGAAATAAGGGACATCGAGAACGAGGACATCCCGGAGACGAGATATGCGCTTGAGGCTTCCGTCATAATCCAGGGAATGGTAGATGCTGTCGTCGAGGATCTCTACATGAATCCGGTCGTGCTCGGAGACAACGAGAAGGAAGACGAAAAGACGAACATTCCGGCGTATGTCTACAACGGCGAGGATCTCCCGAAGGAGAAGGTGACGTACTCGAACGGAAAGACCTATGAGAGCGGCGTGACCATCTGGAACAGGGACGTCTATCTCGAGCTTGAGGCAAGCTACTGAAAAACCGCTTGACTTACATGCTGGATATGCTATAATATCGGCACAAGAGGAAAAATAATGAACCTATTCGAGAAAATAACAAATGACGTGAAGGAGGCTATGCGCGACGGAAATGCAGTACGCCGCGACTGCCTCCGTGCAATCGTCTCGGAAATCAAGAACCAGACGGTGAACGCCGGAAAGCCAATCACGGACGAGGTCTGCCTGAAGATCGTCCGGAAGTCGGCGAAGCAGCACAACGACTCCATCGAGAGCTTCAAGATGGGTCATCGCGAGGATCTTGCGCTGAAGGAGTCTGAGGAACTGACCTACATCAGTACATACCTTCCTAAGATGCTTGACGAGAACGCGACAAAGGATCTTGTCGACACGATTATCCAAACGGTCGAACCGATCAAGAAGAACATGGGAATCATCATGAAGCAGCTTCCAAAGGAAGTCGACCGTAAGATCGCATCGAAATACCTCAACGAAATCCTCCACTAAAATGAAATACGCGAAAAAGAACGTCACAATCAAAGACCTCAAAAAGCGTCTCTCCGAATTTGCGGACAAGGACTTCTGGCTGGAGTGCGAATTGGACAGCTGTGGTCTCCAGAACATCTTATATAACCACAACGAGAATGTCGCGAAAGACCTGTCGAAAATCAAGTTCACCTTCGAGAACGTGTGCATTGGCTCGGAATTCGACATGCCCGGTTACAATCCAGACGAGTACGAAATGATTGACGGTTTCCCCGTTGCATGGTGTGCGGCTGGCGGAGACTGCGAGATTCCACTTGCGTTCATCGTCTACATCGGAGAGGACGACAAGATTCGTGGCTATCTTCCCGAGGACGGAAACTGCTTCAACAGGAAGACGATGTGCGCATATGGAAACGAAGATGATGAAGACGAAGCCGAGGAGAACTACAACAAGGATCACCGCTGGGATATGGAAAAGATCCGTGCCGAGGTGAATGCAAATGTGGGAGTTCGGAAGTGAAAACTGCAATTCTGCTTTCAGCGATTGTTTCCGGTCTCCTTCTGACCGGCTGTGACTCGAGCTACTACGGTCTTTCCAGGTCAAACGATGGAATACGAAAGGACTACGGTGACGGCGTGTACATCAAGACCATCGAGGGTCATGACTATCTCTTCGCTTCCAACACATACTCAACCACGGTAATCCACACCAAGTCATGCCATTGCAGGTATTGATCCAAAAGATCAATTGGTTCAAAATCATACAAGTTCAAGTAGAAAAGTAAAATGAACAAGTTCATCACAGTATCATGCAAAGTGACCATCATAAAGAGTCGCAACATATTCGGAACTCCAACAAAGGTTGAAGAAATCAGCCGGAACTTTGCGTTCAACGTCAACAAGATTCTGACAATCAAAGAATTCCAAGACAACGGGAAGAATGTATCCATTATTGTTCTGACAGATGGTTCTCTGTTCAAAACTGAAGAAGACTTCCATTCTCTCATCTCCCGCCTCAACGATCTTCAGAAATAACAAATCAATAGATTCTTTGAAACAATCCTGCAAATGCAAGAAATGAGCAATTTCAACATCGGTGATGCAATCAGGAAGTTCGAAGATTCAATCAGGGGTTTTGTCGTCTCCTATGGAGGTGACGGAACACTCTTGGATACAATCAGACTTAATCCGAAGAAATCCGTCATTCCCATCAGAAGTTATGGTTTGTGTGACGAACACAGGGACATACTCCAGCGTCTACTCGACGGAACTCTCAGAAAAAGACTGAAATACACAAAGTTCCCGTTTCTCGAGCTTCAACATGGAGAAAAGACAAAAAGGGCTGTTTCCGAGTTCGTCGTCAGGTCTGGCGATTCAACCAAGTCTCTTCGGTTCAACGTCTTCATCAACGGAACCAAGTACATCGGAAACTGCATTTCAGACGGAATAATCCTATCCTCTGAAATGGGATCTCGCGGCTACTGGAAATCCGTGACGAGAACGATTCTCCGTGGTGACATCCTTGGTCTCGGTTTCCTTGCCCCGACATGTGGAATCGACAACATCATCCTAAAACCAACTGACCGAGTTGAAGTCGAAATCACACAGGACTCCGAACTATCGATCTCATTCGACAAGTGTTCAGAGGAGATTTCGATTCAAGCCGGAGAGAAATTCACCCTTTCTGAGTCGTGCGAAGGTGCTGCCGTGTTCGGATACGACATCTTCACGTGCTTCGAGTGCCGGAAGAACAGGAACAGCACAACAGTTAACGACATGTATTTCACCTGAGGTACAATACTCAATGGAAACCCTTAAAGAATACTGGACCGAAGAGTTTGCCCCGAAAACCGTTGACGACATGGTTCTTGTCGCGGATCTCAAGGAGAAAATCAAGAATCAGCTTGCGTCGAAGACGAAGTTCCACGCGCTGTATGCCGGACGCGCAGGAATCGGGAAGACGACGCTTGCGAACATAGTTGCACGTGAGCTGAACGCCTCGGTCCTCTTCGTCCCATGCGGCGTGGAGGGGACCGTCGCGACTGCACAGGGGAAAATCAAGACGTTCTGTGAGTCTCTTGACATTGACGGAAAGCCGAAGCTCGTCATCCTCGACGAACTCGACTCGGCGTCCGGAACGCAGGACAATTCCATGCAGAAGGTCCTGAGGAACATCATCACCGACTCTTCGGACACGATGTTCATCGGAACCTGCAACTATCCCGAGAAGGTCATAGAGCCGTTGCAGTCGCGTCTCGGAGGAGTGAGGAAGCTCGAGTTCAGCGCAAAGGATCTCTTCGAGCGTCTCATGTTCATCCTCAATGCGAAGGAAGTCAAGTACACGAAGGAAGCTCTCTCGCTTTTCGTGAAGAACGTCCTGAAGGTGTACTATCCTGACATCCGCAAGATAATCCTCGAGCTTCAGAACTGCTGCTCGACAGGAACGCTTGTTGTCTCAGAAACCGTCTCTGTCGCCGACTCGTCGTTCCTCGACGAGCTCATCCGGAAGTGCAAAACGGAGAAGAACATGCTGAACCTCCGCCAGTTCTACATTTCGAACAAGAGTAGGATTTCAGATTACCTGACTTTCTCGTCTGAGGTGTTCAACAGTGTTCTCGACAGCGGTTTGGTATCTGACAGGGACACCATCCTGAAGATGAGCAACATCATATACCAGATGAACCTCGTAATCGACAGGGAAATCTGCTTCTTCTCCCTGATGACATTGCTGAACAAGGTTTTCTCGAAATAAGAAAAGGATGGGCTTGAACCAATCCTTTCGTTTTCCAAGCAAAGGAAATTTGGTTTCAGACTTCGACGGATGGTTCCAGGACTTCCCTCTCCTCAGTCTCGTCATCGACAATCTTGTGCCTATTTACTGATTTGTGAACTCTATGCCACGCTGAAGATGTGGCATCTTTCTCGTCGGTTCTCCTGTAAAAACAGCTTGACAAAACTGCTGAACAATGCTATACTTTCGACACAAATGGAAAGAATTAAAGAAAAAACGACAGAAAAGCGAAAAAAGTACCAGAATCAGTACATTTTCGAATACCTTAGGAACATCCTGACGACGAAATCAATGGATGTCTTCAGGGCTCACATGTCTGATTCTGAGAACTTCAAGTCGATGCCATCGGTCGTAATCCTGAGGTATCTTTCCATGTGTCCAGATGAGCGTGTCAGGAACCTCGTCATGGCAAACCAGATATTCCTCGAGCGTCTCGACAAGATCTCCCACGCGCAGTTCTACAGGTGGTGCATATTGAACATCCCGAGACAGTCGAGCTCGTTCATCAGGTATATTAAATGATCAGACGTCGTTCGAGAGGCGGATCAGTTCGTCAATCTGCTTCTCGTCGAACATCTTCTTGCACCTGTCGTAAAGCTTCCTGCATCCGTCGTAGTCCTTCTGCACCCTCGACTTCTCCGTCAGGTCATAGCCGAACGAATGTATGAACTCGTCGAGGGACTGCCCGTCCTTCACCGCCGAGCAGCCTCGTCCGAACTCGGCGATCATCTCGTCCTGCGAAGACTGCTTTCCGCTTTCCGTGTTCGCGACGGAATCCCAGAAGTAGATCCAGACACTTCCCTTCTCGTTCGTGAGCGTGACCTTGAACTTGTTGTGCTTGTTGACATCGTTCGGACCAAAAATGGGAGACGGTTCACATGCCACCTTCTGGATCTTCACTTTAGTCTCGGTCTTCTTCATGAAGTCGTCGAGATCCTTGGCTTCAAAATCCTCCTCTTCCTCTTTCCCGTCATCTTTGTCGGAGGACTCTTCTGAAGAATCATCTGTAGCATCAGCATCGTTTCCAGACTCTGGACCACTTGAATCCTGTTCCGGACTTTCCTCGGAAGAATCCTGTCCATCGGAGGAATCATCTCCGCCGAAGCTTGGGGTGTCTTCCTCCTCCATTATCTCCTTCACGCGCTCTTCCGTCGAGGTCTCCCTAAGATCCTCGACAGGGCATCTGGCTTTCACGTCCTTGTCATTTTCGTCAAGAGCCTTCCCACATCCCCTGTCAGCCATAGCCCTGCTGAAGACCGTCTCAAATTCGCGATCCTCTTCCTTGCTTTCCAAAATCTACAAAATCCTGTCCTCGAGTTCCATCACAAGTCCTTTGGAATATTTACACCTTCCTGTTTTCACCACATCGGTCCGTCGTCATCGAAACCGGTGAGAGGATCCGAAAACGAGCTTCCCATCCCGAAGATCATGGATGAGGATCCCTGGTTCATGTCGTTCGTCCTTCCTCTTGTCTGCACAAGCACCTCAGCCTGGGACACGACGGTCCTTCCCTCGGTCGGCTTCCTCCGTATGCCGAGCATGTCATCCTGCGTGTAGACTACCCTGTTCTGGTTTGGCGTCGGGTTGTTCGAGACTATCGTCTGAGCCCCAAGCATCCGCATCGTGTTCATCTCGCGCTCCGTTATTTCGCGCTCCATCTTCTCGAACTCCTCCTTGTGCAGGGTCTTGTACGTAAGGAACTCGCGAACCTGCGGAATTTCGGATATCTCGCGTATCTCCTCGTCCGTAACGTCGAAGAGGGAGCCAAGCGTCCTCGGGAACACGTTTCCTATCGAGGAGGTGAAGGTGTCCGCGACGACGAAGTACTTCTCGACGTTCTCCGGGTTCAGGATCCAGCAAGCCCATATCATCGTCATTATGTGGTCGTCGTGGTTGTCTCCCACGGCGGCGTAGACGTTCTGTATCTTCGTGTCCTTCTTCACGAACGTACCCATCTCGTCTATGAGCTCGAGATCGTTCAGCTCGAATCCAAAGCCCATCGTCGTCATCATGTCCCTGAACCACAGGCATGCCCTCGACTTAACCTGAACGTGGGACTGTATGCCGCATCCGTTGTCCCTGTTCATCCTGACGAAGTTCTCGTACTCGTACGTTATCCGGAGCTGCTCGATGTACCCGAGCGCAATTCCGTTCGATTCGCATGCAAGGAATGGATTGTTGTACATCTTGGCTATCTTCAGGGTGACGAACGCGAAGTCAAGAATGGATATGTTCGAGTCGCTGAACCTGAGGCACATCCTTATGTTAGAGGTGTCGGTTATGTCCCAGACGTAGAGAACCGATGCGTCCTTACCGACTCCCTCCGCGACGTCGGACGTGATGAGATACGTCCTGTTTGGATTGAACTCGTGGAACATCCTGAACGTGAACGTCTTGGTACCATCCTCCGAGAAGACGGCGAGATCCTTTCCCTGGTTGAAGCCGTTCTTCCTGTTCTCCATCAGGATCATCCTGTACTTCTCGATTATGTCGTCGGGGATGAGCTTCTTTACGCTGTCAACCGAAAGGAACTCATTTCCGAATTCCTGTGAAAAACGCCTTTCGCCAATTGCTGCAATCGTATCCTATTTCCACTATAAGGTTCTTGAAGGGATGTCAAACCAGTCAAAGCGAAAAGGCTTCCAACCATCGGCGTTCGCTTCCTTGCTTTTCGCTGTTGCCTTTTTCCAAATCTCATAATACAGGTTTCGTGGGTCGGCTCCATTCGGCGTGGACACCATTATAAACTGGGATTTCTTCGATGAAGATATAACGGGGTAAATCGACTCGAAAACCTTTGAAGCGACATTGTTGGCAACGAAAGCAGCCTCGTCCATCACGACGCAATTGTGAGACGTAACCCCATTCGTAAGATATTCATGACCATCATCGACATTCAACAAATCATATACGTCACAGTCGCAATTTCTTCCCAAAACCTCAACTATCTTTTTTCCAGTTGACATCACATGTCCAACATGACAGTCTTTTGCTAATACAAACGAACCATCAGATATCTTAACCCTATGTTCAGGAGTTGCTATTAGTTTGCTTCCATCAGAAAATATGATATCATACACATAAGATGTTCTTGATTTCTTCACTCCGAGAAATTTCACAAACCCCCTTTCAGTTAGAACCATCAGATTGTCGGTTATATCATATTCATCAGTTATACTATCAATTCGAATATCATGAACTTTACCATTGGTATCCTTTATCGTGACAATCGTATCACCAAAAACACAACTACACGAAAAACCACGAGCGGCGTCCGAGGAAGTGGCAAATCCTTTTATTACAGATAAATTTGAAAATCCAATTTCCGACTTGTTCCATGTCAGGACACCCGGTTTCAGGAATGATGGAAGATACTGGTACGCAAGTCTAATCCTCTCACAGATCTCTATTACGGTGTCAAGCTTGTTTGCGAGAATCATGACCTTCTTCTCGGCATGGAACATCGTAAGCCAGAGAAGGTAGATCGTATATGTCGTCGTCTTCGAGGACTGACGAGATGCGAGCACGATGCAGCGTCTCTCATTCACGAAGAAGTCAAGAAGTTCCTTCTGCTTCTCATAGAGCTTGATTGTCATTAGTCCCTTGTCAAGGTTTATTATCTTGAAGTAGTTCTCGGCGAAATACTTGATGTCCCTTTTGCATTTTATTATTTCGCGCACCCTTTCCTGATACTCTTCCTTGGAAATGTACTCGACCTGTCCGGGCTTCTTGATTGTAGCAAGTTCTTTTGACTGTATTGGCATGGTTTACCTCCAAAATATTTACGTTTGGAGTTCAATTACTCTCAGAGTGCATCAAATCACACAATTTCACACATGATGTTAAAAACTCGATATAATACTCCATGACAGCATCTGAAGTAAAGAAACTCCTCGATTGCAGCTACTCGTCCCTCGACAACTACGTGAAAAGGGGGCTCCTGAAGCTGAAGGGCGACGCAAAATGCAGGAGAAGGGACTACGACGAGGACTCCGTCTACACCCTCTACGACCGGAAGTTCGGGACACGGAAGTGGGATGGAAGGATGGTCTTCGGGATAGGGAATGAGAAATACGAGTTTGCCCTCCCGAGGGAAATCCTAAACGACGTCCTCGACTTCATCAACCGGAAGCTGAAGGAACGCTGAAACACTTGACTGACCAAATGACCGCTTTCAATCCTCATCCAATGGCTAACCAGCTCAATGCTCAGGCTTTCGGAAACGGACGTTCTGTGTGGACGGGAACTGCACTCACGAGAAACGCGAATTCCTCTGTTCCCATTCCGAAGCCGTATGTTCCCGGAAACCATGAAACCCTCGAAGTTCCATCTGGAAACCCCGTTCCGATGGGTTCGGAGCACCTGATGGCTTTCGAGCCGAGGTTCAACAGTGTTCTCTTCAGGCTGTCGGACGGAACAATCATCTCGAAAAGCACGGGAAAAATCATAAGAAACGGAACTGAGAGCGGAAGGAACCCAGAGTGCTGGGGTTCGCGGAAAATTGACAACCCCTTCGAGAGACACCAGGTGTCGTGGAACGATCTCGACAAGCTTCCTCTTCAGATGAACCCCTTCGAGAGGAAGATGACTGAAGCGGGACTTTCAAGCGAGGATATTGCATATGCCAAACGGGGGGAAATTGAAAACAGGAAGCTCCTCGCCAGCATGACAGAGGAGCAGAAGAGACTTCTTAAGAAGCTTGAGAACGGCGAGATTACAAAGCCGTCCAGTCTGGTTCCAGCGGACTGACTTCTCCTGGATTTTCCTCGTCGCCTGAGAGATCGCCCGTGCCGCCCAACAGCTCGGACACGTCCACTCCCTATCCGAAAGTCTCAGACCGTCGTTCTTGTATCCACAGCGGTGACAGAGTCTGCT